>Ga0302284_1000503_pt1 | contig 18207 bp, 18 predicted proteins | sample III_Fen_E2_1_FD_198760 | JGI IMG/M metagenome (GOLD analysis project Ga0302284, IMG submission 198760) | Peat permafrost microbial communities from Stordalen Mire near Abisko, Sweden - III_Fen_E2_1 | ecosystem: Environmental > Terrestrial > Soil > Wetlands > Permafrost | place: Sweden: Abisko...
CTCGCCTGCTAAGTCCCAAAACTGCACCACATGCTCCTATTAATACTGTTTGTAGAAAGCAAAAAGAAATCAAATCTCTATTGATAGAAAAGAAGAGTAATATTGCCCTTAGCTGTGTCTGTTACAAACACGTAAAGTTCTTTTGTCCTCCTCAGCAAAGGCAGTTGAAGATTCATCTCAACTGCTCCTTCGATGCCTCACTCCCTCATTCAGTTAACCCCTCTATTTCTCAGTTATTTATTTCCAATCTTACTTTGTTATTGCTTGAGAGACTGCTGTCTGATAGTAAGGCTTTAACATTAGGTGAATGATGACAGAGATGAATATCGCATCCAATGGTTTGGCTGACTTTTTATTGCTCGGATTTACTACTTTCCGTGGAAGCAATCCAATCCAGGTCGTTCACCTATCTGCAGTAGTTAGACAAGAAGGTTGTCTTGCCAACATTGGAGTCACCTAAACAGAGCACACGAAGCATTTTCTTATTGCGTTATTAAGACTGTATCTCCATGTCTTGGTGCTATTTCATATCCGCAAATTGAGCAAGCCAATCTTTAATTCTTTTATCTTTCTGATATCACAGTCAATCTCTTCACAGCTGCTTCGAAGACAAGCACACGCGAATTTACAAATGTTCGAGTGCTCCCACTTCATCAAAAATAGTTCGCATTTAAAAATATGAACATTCGATCCAATCTAAATTCATGTTTACCACATTCTTTGATTAAAACATTCAAAAATAGCTTACTAATTTCTCGTTTAAAAGATTACAAAACATCATAAGATTTATCGAATAAGTATTAAATTGGCTCTTAGTCTGGAGGAATATTCAATTCAAGCTGATATTGAACTAAAATATAGCAGCTGATTGCATAAATAAAATACAAATAAACAATCATTTTCTAATTAAACCCTCTTTTGGATATTTCTGCCATTTCCTTTCCATTAATAAATAGAAAACAACCAGTTAGCCTTGACTTATTTTATGGATTAGATAGCAGTTGAAATAGTGGATACATTGAGCAAAACACACAAATTGAAAGACAATAGTATCAACGTCAGTAAAGAGAAGGCATCAGCTTTTTGTTAACGAGAGTTAGAAATTGATTGAAGAACTCCAGGAACATGATGGGATGTCCCTTGTTGAGGATTACGTCGATTATGTGGTCAGACAAGTTAGGCATCTGTTTAGAGTTAAAGCAAAGACAATATTAAAAACAAACAACCTCCAAATTGAAATCATACCGCATAGATTTGTAAGGTAAAGACGATGTCTTATTTGGAAAACTTTGGGATGTTATTCGTGTCAAGAGCCGAAGATGGTTATTGGTTGGCGTTACTGCCATTTTGGTTCATGTTGCTGGATTGCATCTAAGAATCTTGGTAATATCCAGCTTAAAGCTGTGCAAAGTTATTTTGATTTGAAAACTGCGATATTGGGAAAGCATCTGCGTTGCTGTTCATGTTGCTTGTCTGATTTAGAGGAAGAGGTGAGCCTATGTTATTATTGTTCGAGGAGAGAAACGAAGCAGCCCCGCCAGGAGGGGGCATGTTATTGGCATTGCTGGGAGTGTTGAGGAAGGAGTTATCGTTAGATTGGAAGGATTGATAGTTGAGTTGAGGTGTCTGGACATGGTGATGATAGGGAGTTGCATTTTGCATATTGTTGTGGTGCAGATGGATGTTTGGAGTAGTGTTGCTGCTGCTATTGTTGGTGATGTTCAGGGTGGAGTTATTGAGCATCGAAGTGTTGTTGTTCATATTAGTATTATTATTGTTGAGGGTATTATTCAAGAGATTATTATTGTTATGGGATGATTCTGCTTAGATTGTTTCAATGTGACTATTGTATGCACTGGTTAGCTTGCGAGGATTCTTGCTATGGCATTTGATGCGATAGTCGCTGTTCTTTATCGTGATGACTATGTCCAATTAGCTGGCCACTTCATAAATTGTTTTCATAATGGTCTTTGCTTGATAGGAGAACACCTTGCCGTAGGTCCATTAGCCAAGAATATCCTCTTCCTCTGGAGTGACATTCTTAAGTTTCCTTTTCAAAAAACAGACATATTAATGCGTTATCTCTTAAGCAATGACTTTTAAGTTTAAAGTAAATACCCTTGATTGAAGATTTGGTCAATGTATGCGTTATTTGCCTCCACAGTGCAGTCTTCTTGCACTGGCCTGAAGATGAATGTGTTCTAAAGATTCTCTTTTGTTTTGGTTGCAACAATTCAAGAAATTAGATTAATTTTGTAACAACTAGGAAATAGACGCTTTACCTCTGTTGTGATAGCTAGTCTTCTTGTAATCGTCGAGGAGCAGATCATAAGCTATGACGAAGCTGTAGTCGTCTCGTTTGATGATGGCGTCTCTGATTTAGGTCTCATTCAGATTATGGTAGTTAACATTCTTAAGCCCAGCTAATTTTCTCAATATTTCTTCATTGAGCTTCTTGTTCTCCATGCGGGTGTTTTAGTTGAAGATCTCCACGTAAAATGGTACGTTTTCTCTAAGCCAGGGATGCAGCCTGAGTTCATGGAACTTGATCCTCTCTATCGGATTTGATCGTAGCATGCGCTTGATGATATCCGTTGCTTCTGGCGAGAAAAATGCAGGAATTGTGAAATCTCCTTCTTTGATTTTCTTGTAAAGAGCGGGAATGACTTCCTCGTCGAAAGGAAGATACCCAGCTATCAAGGCGAAGAGAATCACTCCACAACTCCAGGTATCCACCTCAGTACCACAGTAAAGTCTTTGTCAAAATTAAAGCCAATCAGCATTTAGATATCCATATTGAATATGCAACATAATCAATTCAAAATGATATTGTCTTAAGGTATTCATCTCCCCTTTTCCATCTGGTATGTATTACTTTCCCGAGATGACTTCAGGGGCAGCGTAATTAGGCGATCCACAAGAGGTAGATAGATATTTGCCATCGTTCATGATGTTGCTTAGGCCGAAATCAGCTATTTTGATATTATTGTTTCCATCGATGAGGATGTTCTCTAGCTTAAGATCTCTGTGTGCTACAAGATTCCGATGACAATAATCTACTCCAGCAACAATCTGCTTAAAATATGGCTTGGCTTCATTTTCGGGTAATTTTCCTTTGGAAGCAATAACATCATAGAGATCACCACCAGAGATGTACTCAGTCACGACGAAGATATCAGTGTTTGTATCTAGCACCTCATACAATCTGATGATGTTCTGATGGTTGAAGAACCGTAGCAAACGTATCTCTCGTTTGATCTGTTTTTTCAAAATTCAACATCAAAAACATGCATTTTAATCTCTATGTTGAAGTGTGTGTTTGTTGTTGTGCTTCTTGGACAAAGAACATATTGTTGGATTGGTTGAAATAAGATACCTTTGTGCCCATTCTTTTAACTGCCATTTTCTTCTTGTTGATGATCTTGATGGCCACCTCACGTCCTGTGATGTCATGCTTCGCAACTTAAGGTGAACATAAAAAATAAACAATAAAGTTCTCTCGATTTATTAGCAGATAAATGCTTAGATTTCGAATTTACGCTTGACTTTGCCTGATGCGCCAACACCAAGAGTCTTGCCGACAAGGTAGTGCTCAATCTTAATTGTGTTGCTACTGCTACTGCTGCTTGTGCTTGCCATTATGTTCTGCGATAAATCGATCTGTTTCCTTTGTTTATTCTCTAAGCACTGCTTTGGACTGTTTAATTTATTACTATTCTGTCATTCGTCACTCTCTTCTCTTTCTCTATGACAAATTCCCTTCCACCAATTAGCTTCCAAATACCCACCAATTTACTTGCTGATCTAATCGAAATATCAACTACCCTATCTCTTTCTTTTCAAATTGCTTAAACCACTGCATTGCCATATTAATTTAGAATAAACAACTTGCTAGCTAAATTAAGTTGGTAGCTTTAAAACTTCGTCTGCTTGTGACAGTATTACTCTTCTTGTAATAACTATCCTTCAAATGGCTGCATAATTGTTTTTAGTGTTTAGAGCTTGAGCATAAAAGAGCGAGCAAAAAGGAGAATATCTTGCTCGAAGCTTGTCAAATACTTTGCAGAAGCTTTTCAATAAACTCAATCTAGGATTAAGCAGCTTATCATCAAAAGAAAGGAGAAAACAAAGACAAGCAGAGATATAATAATAATAAAATATAATAAATTGATGGATTAATAAAGTAAAAAGCATCTTGTAAAGCAATAATTTCAGTGCTGAGACAGTTCTTCAGTAAGAGCTGATGAGTCTGCAAGCTCTTTGAACTTGAGTTTTATTTACTCGATTGTGACAAAATCCTTTTTGTCGCTGATAAAGATAGCAACGCAACAGAGATAAATAATGTCTTTAATTGGCTGATATGGTCCTTAGATGTATTTCATTTCTTGAGGATAGTTCTCTTGGTGGTATGTCAGCGGATTCATTAGTTCAGGCTGATTGAGCACTTGGGTATAAATGTCCTTGAGATCTTCTCTCCTTGTGTTTCCCCATGGTTGTTTGCCTGTAAATAGCTCTAGCAATATCACACCAAAGCTATAGATATCAAATCTCGGGGAAAGCTCATGGTTGATAATCGCTGCTGGATGAGCGTATTTAGCTGTAGTGCCAAGCATGTTGAAAGCAGAGGTGTGCTTTTATTCAAATACCTTGGACATTGACAAATCAGATACTACAATATCATCATTCTGATCCAAGAGAATATTCTACGGTTTCAAATCCATGTGCTGAATGTGCTCGTGGAAAAACACTTCTAAACACTCGATGATCTGCAGAGACCAACGGATTTTACTCACAAAGGTAATCGTCTAGAATTGGTTCTTCAAGAGATGCTTCAGACTGTACTTGCACAGAGGCATCCAGTATCCGATTAAGACATTTCCTCGTTGCATATCCACCTAGAAGGAGATTCCCTTGAGAGGCATGATCCTCATGTTTCTGATTAGCATGAACCTCTACATGTTCTCAGCTTCTGAAAATATGATTTAGAATCGGTTGAGAGCTGTTTCCTCGCTCATTTCTATCTTACAGATTTTCAAGGCGCACCACTCCCCCTCGAAGTCGATTTTATAGACAGTTCCAAAGTTGCCTTTGTCTAGTGCCAACCTTTTATTACTGTACATTCTCTCATGAGGGATGATACGGATATAAGGATTCTATTGGTATTGTCTGAACTACAGAGACTACTACTGCACATTGCTGTTCGATTCCATTTTGCTTTCTTCTTCTTGATAAGTTGCTTTCGAAACTTCGTTTTAGAAGTTATTTTTTGAATCGTTGACTTGTGGGAGAGAAGCAAGTTTGACTTACTCTCTCTTAGACGGGTGAGCGCTAAAAGCAGAGCCTCCTCCATCGCGAAGGGACGATTATACGTCTACGTATTTACTTTTGGACAAGATCGAAACCTGCTCTTCGACTGATTCTGGAGAGAGATTTTTAACAGTATAATCCAGGAGTGCATTCAAAACTGCGACGATGTTGGTTTTGTTAATAGAGGACACTTTAAAGAAAGGCAATCCAATTTCAGATGTTTTTTTCTCAAGTTCTTCTTCTTGAGTTTTATTTCTGACTGTCTTATCGACCTTACATCCAACGATCAGGACTCGCAGCCTCAGATTTAGATCTCTAACATGCTAGATGATTTTCTCAAAGAACGAATCTGAGAAACTCTGCAATGTTGATGATTTGGATAGATCCACACATAGCAGTATCACATCTGCTTATTGGAGACATTGTGGAGTACTCATTTGGAAGAATTCTGGCTCACTCTTTTTAAGCCGCTTGAGACGGATCAGTTTCTTTTTGTATTTGAATTTCTGATCAGCTTCTGGTCCAACAGATTCTCCCTGGTTCTTAAGGGCTTCCATCAGTGAATCCTTTCCTACATTTACATCACCGATAACCAAAACATTTATCAAATTCGAGGAGAAGACACTCTCAGTGTGGTCTTTGCTGCAGATCTAGCCCATTAGAAGATATTTTTCAACTTTGAATTAGCTGCAGAATTATATCCCCCTCCTATTAAAACTAAATCCTCACTTACCTCTATCTCTCCCACTAATCCCAATGCTAATTCCTTTCTTTTTTCTGACTTGGAGTGACTAATTATGTGCTGCGTTTAAAAGCCAATCGAAATATTACTACTTGAAATAATTTCCTAGAACTGGTTGGTAGTAATACTTTTGTCTGTTTTCGCTCATGTTTTTAAATAAATTTGATCAGAAACAGCTTGCAAATAGGCAGTTTTCAATGTTTACAATAGAATATTCAAATTTTAGCTTTTAATTGAGTTAAAAAATGAATTTTATCACAAGGACTATTTTCTATTAATGAATTGACAGCTCGCTCTTGTAATCCAAAACATAGATTAATTATTTATTATTATTGCTGAGGAATTAGTGGAGGCTTCAAGAATTAACTAATCAAAGACTCTATTCGAAATCTGTAGGGTTACAAAAGCAATTGCTATCCGATGAAAGTAATCCTACAAAAGAGACTAAGATAAATATTTTAGTGATTCTATTATGTATTTAAACCATACTAAACCCTCGTGGGATAGCTATTAAATATACTGGCTGGGAGATCATAGAGGCCATGGACCAATTAAGTTAAAAAGCAGTCTGATTGAAATGCTAGGAACAATCAAGTTGGAGATTCTTTTCTGCAATTGATAATTAAAATTTATTAAATTTGATCCTAAAATAAAAGCAACTTATACCTTAGCTAAGCAAACAGAAATGTCAGACCAGACACCTGCCAAGGACTTATTATATTCATCTAGATATGCTCCGTATGCCTCATCACTCGCATATTCCACCTCATATCCATATGGCTCACTTTACCGCTCAACTGCTACGTTGGGTGCTCCAGCTTCCCACGAATGGACTGAATACTAACCTATTGAGAGAAAGTATGTTGATTATGTCCCAGAGACTCGAGTTGAGTATCGCCCTGTTGAAAGAACAGCAAAGGATTACGTGGAAATCAAGCATGTGACTAACTATGAAGCCTAACCTCGCTACGAGAGAAGGACCGAATACGTTCCAGTTGAGAGAGTTGAAGAATATGTCGACTACTACCCAAGATAGTATTCATATGTCTCTCGCACTCCATCTGAGAGCTACTATCGACCATCTCTTCTGACTTCATCCTCATTGAGAAGCTCAGCATACTACCCATCAGCGTCATATTCCTATCCTTACAGCACTTACGGATATTATAGATCACCATACTCCTACAGGTATGCTTATTGAGCCAATAATAAGGTAAAATAAAGTCAACTTGCAGCAATATTCAGCTCCCCCTTCATACCATCTCTTTTTATATTGCTTTGGAGATGTGCAGAAGGAGTAGCACATTTTGTTTTGTTTTTTATTTGTATTTGTGTTGATGTCTTTGAAATTTTGGATTTCAGCTGTTGTTTCATAGATTCGGTAGGGCTAAATAAATTTTATTATCATCCCTAGAGCTTGATTCTAATACAATATTCGTTCTTCGATTCAGCCAACCAGACAAAACGGCAAGAATGCAATTTACTTTGGTTAAAATTCAAGCATTCATAATTTCTCTAAGCCAAAGAAGGCAGAGATGCTTTTTTTTATTTCAATAAAAACCAAAATGCAATGCTGTTTTTATAGTGAGTTGTCCTTATTGTGACTGATTGTTATTTGAAATTACTTGTCTTAAATATTTTCTAGATAAGTAGTTTTCTTTTCAATAAAAATCATCACTTAGCTTCTTGTTCTCTCTTTGAATAACTTCAGAAAAATGTTCCTAAAGATAAAAAAGCAGTCAAATTACTGCCAAAGATGCTTTGGTTTTGTTGCCTTAATTCTAACAATCAGGTTCTTGGAAATAATAATCTTCAACTTTAATCTCTTTTTGAAAACATACTGGAAGGCAAATAATCATCATGATCCTTTTAATATGTATGAAAAGAGAACATAATTTAAATTAGATGAAGGATAGGGCATATTTAGGAGCAGATTAGACTAAATGAACTAATGTGAAACATGCAATTTATCAGTGATTAAAGATATGATGTGCTTTGTTTTGCTCTGTCAGATTCCCTCGACCTTCTTTCCAATGGATTTCTGGTAGTATTTGAGCATATTCTTATCATTCTCAGTCATCCATGAGTCGAGACCAGCCTGTTGATCTTGATTGACGTCCATGGCATGGTTGTATGATGCGAAGTCAGCCAATTAGTCGTAAGTAGCTGAACCACCGAGGAAAGTCATCATATCCTCTAAGCTCTTCAAAGGACGAGAAGGTGCACCAAATCTGTTGTAGAACAATTTCTTAGCTGCTTCTTCATCGTTAACTTTCAGTTCGACTTCAGCCTGAGCACGTCTAGGTGCCAATCTGGGGTCAACGTAGGTGCTAACCAAATAAGATGAGATAGAGATGATTCCAAAACCAATGAAGAACATGCATCCTCTAAGCTGAAATAAAAAAAGTAAAAGCAACACATTATCCTCTAAATCCATAAATTGCTTAATAATGCTATTCTTGCGCAAATTTAGTGTGCTCTAAATGATAATTTAGACAATAAATCAAATTGAAAGTTAATGCAGTTGATGCTTTTGAAAAGAATATTTGTTAATTGTTACAGCTCCTTCAGTTCTGACAGCTCTGAAAATGAAATCAGTCTTTCTTCCAATCCACTTAGGTTGGATCATACCGTAGTCATCTTGGTTGTACTTGAGATTGGCCTTTCTATTGATTCAAGCAAAATAGGCATGTTGAGAGATAGAAATAACCATTATTACAACAAACAATTAGTATTTAATGAAAAAAGAAGCATGAGATATTAAGCAAAGAATATTAAGACAATAGCCTCAGATCATTGATTTCTAATTAGTGCATTACCTCCAAACTCTGAGGTTCCAGGACTGTTTGCTGAAGTACTTATACCACATGGTGAGGTAGCTAAAATATCTGGTTTATTGAATCTATTTATTTTGCTTTGTTTGTTTATTTCCACTCTGAGCCCCCTCTTCTTATTTTATTTTCGAACTCAGAACCCACACATTCCCAGTCTTTCTCTTAGTTTCTTTATTTCACATTTCATGCAATTCATCATAGATATTTCACAGCAGATAAATGAATTTAAAATTGTATGTACTTGACTCTAAACATGGCAAAGAAAGCATGCTGAGTTGAGATATTTGAAACAGAATAATTTGACATTTTCATGAAGAGGAAAAGTTAAAATTAATTGCTGTCTTCAAGGTGCTTAAATATCTTTCTAATTCTTTGATTTTGAATAGAAATTGAGTCTAATACAAGATGATTTTTCTTCTCGACTGGGGAGAGATCAAAAATAGAGGAAAGAAAAATAAGGGGATGCTGCGAGCTGAAGGAACTTAGAAAAGGGGAGGCAATCCAAAATAAGGAAAGATAAAAGAAAAGACTGTATCACAAACAAAGACTTAATCAAACACTTAGCAAGATGAGCGCACCTCAAAATTTCTTCACCGTTAAGGACGTTTCCGCCGCCGACTTCATTAAGGAGTACGCTTCTCACTTGAAGAAGGGAAATAAATTGCAGATCCCTGACTTCACCCAATGGACCACCACTTCCGTTGCCAGAGAACTTGCCCCTCAAGATTCTGACTGGGTTTACATTAGAACTGCTGCTCTCGCCAGAAAGATCTACCTTAAGCCTCACACTGGTATTTCTACCCTCAAGCATATCTTCGGATCCAACAAGGACAGAGGTTGCCTTAGAAGCGAGCATCAATCTGGACACGGAAAGATCCTCAGATGGGCTCTTAAGTCCCTTGAGGAACTCAAGATTGTCAAGAAAGACAAGAATTCCGCCGCCAAGAAGTTCTCCAGAACCATCACCAAGGAAGGATAGACTGAACTCAACAGAATCGCCACCCAAATTGCCCAAAAGAAGCTCGCTCCTCAGTGAGAAAGAGACAGAAGAATGAGAGAGATCGATGTGTTTTTTTTATTAAAAAGCAAAGCGAGTGCGATATCAGGGAATGAACCATGCAATACTGTTCTAAATTGTAACTCCAGCAATGTGGGCATTTGAAAAAATATTGCTAAAATTGTGTTTTTGTATTTTCCTGCATATTAGCGCTCTCTCGAATGAGTATTTAAATATTTACATGCAAAAAAATATCATAAAAAGGCAAGATTTCACTCTCTATGAGGATCAGTTGGGTATGAACATGCACTACAAGAATCAAGCATGAGTGTGAGCTATGTTAGTGCTGAAATGATGATAAGCACATGGAAAACAGAAATACTACATCTAAAAAAATGGGATCAAAATAAAGAAAATAGCTTATTATTAAAAGAAAAGTAAATAGAGGGAAGATTATTGATAATTATGAGTGCGATATTGATTTTCAATTAATATTCAACTTAAAATAATGAATTTCACATGATAAAATGGGCTTAAATATGAAATCATGAGTAATTCAATGAAAGAAAGAGAGAGTGAAGGAGAATTAGGGTTTGTTTTTTGTTCTACATTTCCTTGGTTTAAAAGAGAGATATTTTTAAAGCAAGCAATGGATCAACAAGCATATGTTTGAGTATTGGTTCGTAGTTGCTGCCATAAGAAACTTAGATTTTCTAAAAGACTACTCAAATGTTATAAAGCTTCCTTGGATTTAAAAACTTAAACTAAAAATATGTTAAAATGGACTATCTTTAAATTGAAAAGTTGTTGTTAGTAAGGAATTAATAAGAACTTTTGTGAAAGAGAATCACAGATATGATAACTGTTGCTTGGTAAATTTGAAATAATAATAACAATTAATCTAAGGTGCAAGCAAACTTCCCTCTAAAGTTAATCAATTCGTTCGATAAGATAAATCAATATTATTTTTAACTTATTCCTTTTAACAAAACCTACTTTCCTTGATGAGTAACATTGCTAATCAGCCAGCTACTAAATCCAACGACAAGAAGCGAACCCTTGCAGCCTAACCTCGCACACAGCCACGTCGACCAGAGCAAAAGAATCAAAAACTACCTGATGAGATGGTAAGAGAGAGAGAGAGAAAAAGAGCAACTGAAAGTTTGGAGCAATTGTTGCAATAATTTATGCTAATTTCAATGTTATGTGGTTATTTTCAGGAGAAGGAAGTGAAAGATGCATTTTGTTTCTACGAGACAGACAAAAATGGTAGCATCAATAGAACTCAGCTCCGATCTATTCTCGGCAATTTCGCGTTTACAAGTATGAACGTGAAAGAAATCGAAGAAGAAATCAGAAAGGATTACAACTAAACTAAGACATCATTTACACTCGATGAAGTTATGAACATCATCTCCAAGAAATGGTTCCTCAATGGTGGTAGAGAACAAGAAGCTAATGAGATCTTCAAACTCTTTGACAGAAAGTAACTAACACGCAGAACATTTAGAAGGGTTTGAAAGGAAATAGCGAAGTAGATTTATGAGATATAATGCTGGTTTGGGAGGGGGAATTATTAGAAGAAATAATGAGAATCAATATTAATCATATTTTGTGATTTTTGACTGTCTTCAGAGGGAAGAACGGCGTTGGGCTGCAAGACATAAAGTCTCTATTCGGTTAATATCTAGATATCGTGATTAGCGATGCAGATATCATTGAATTCATCTAAGAAGCAGACTCAGATCATGATGGAATATTAGATAAAAACGACTTTTGTTCAAAGTAAATTTTGTGTTTTCAAACAGATATTAATAACTTTACAATTGTGGAGGGATTCATAATGACAACAAATAAAACTAATTTACATTAATTCGTTTGATTTAGATTGGGATACATGTGAGAAACAAGAGATATCACGGGACCAAGCAATCAGTCATCGAGCGAGTGCAAGTGTTGCGAAGTGTCTATGATCTTATTAATTATGCATAATCTACAAATATATCTTTATTTTTCTTGTTTTTAATCTGAATTGTCAACAATAAAACATGATCTAATAATCTCTCATTTTCATTCTATCAGATGTGTTGAGAGTAAAGCTTAATAAAAGCACTCCAAATACATATTGCATATTACTAATAGTCCTAAAAAATCTAAGGCAGTTACTCAATTTCTGTTGTGAATCAAAATGAAACTGAATTGCAATTAGAAGAATCAAAATTGTTTAACTTTTTCTGAAATTCGAGGAATTCTTAGAAAGTCCACCTGTATTAAGCATTCATCTATGCTGCATCAAAATATCCAAAATACAATAAGCTTCACTGTTTGTAATTTGCAACTCTGAATCAAACTCAAAGTTGCATAACATCGCCCCAATCAATCAAAAAATTAATTTTCTTGGAGAAATTCGAACAAGTTAGCGAAAAAAGGATAAAACCAAAAAAACATATCTGAATGAGCCCTCCTTCGACTGAAGTCTCTACCTACATGAAAATATGCAAAGACGATACTATGAACGAAATCATGGATAGTAAGACACTACTCTGTTGCGATGATAGAGTCTACTGCGGGAATAAGAGAGACATATTTGTCGTGTTGTTCCTATGGACAGGATATACATTCTTAGCATCTTATTTCTTAGCCGTAGTATCACCGTACTATTGGGTCAACTACAATCCAGCTGTGACAATCATAGGCATTGTACTCGCAGTACCTGGATTGTATAATGCTATCAAATGCTTCTCTACAGGTAACGATTTGTGAGAGCTTTTTAGGAAGAAAATAATTCATTTGTGTATTTTTGTTTGTATGAAGATCCAGGGATAATTAAAAGACCAACACATGAAGAAGTTTTAGAAGCAAGGAATCGATTTATTAATTAGCAAAAAGAAGGAGAAGAAGCAGAGAAGCTAAAAGGATAAGAGAAGAATGGAAATGATAATAAAAGAACGATTGAGTTAGCACCTCTAAAAGACGCAAATGTTGGTAAATCTTTAGGAATTTGTTTGTTTTTAAGTTATAATTGGAAAGGAAAAAGTTATGGGCGTAATTGTAAATTGTTGTATTTGTTTAGATGGCATTAATGAAGCAAATCAGGCTAAAGATGGAGATACTAAACATTAAGAAGCTGATAAGAACACTCATGCTATGCCTGCAGGAGATGTATTAAGAATAGAAATCGCTTAGAATGACTTTAAAAAAGAAGAAGTTATCAAAAACAATAACCAATCCAATTAAGCTATTGTTGCTTCTGCTTCTGCTGCTACCACTGCTAAGTAAGTTAAATATAAAAACAAGATTGTTCTGCATATTTTAAATATATTTTATGTAGTTCCACTAGTGTAGCAGCAAATGAATAATCTCATCAGTAAATGTAGGCAATTGGATAAAATAACACAGGAAACCCTTAAATAATAGATCAATCATAATAGATCAGAGAGGATTTCAATAGAGCTCAAGCTTAAGCGTAGCAACCTTCTAGCTAAACTAACAACAACCAATAACAACAATAACCTAGCAACCCTTAAACTCCTTCTGCATTAGACACCATACTACAATAACCATCTGTTCCTTCAAGATATCCCCATGCAGCTGGTGATCTCTATCAAGAGCGATATTGTTCTACTTGCTAGATAGTGCGACCACCTTTAGCTTCTCATTGTTCACACTGTAACAATTGTGTGCGTGGATTCGATCATCATTGTTTCTTCATGGGTAACTGCATCGGTGAACGCAACCATCATAATTTCTTTTTGTTTCTGAGTCTAACCGCTCTCGGTGCTGCGTTCTTCTTCTCCTGTAGCTTAGCTAGTTTCATTGAGAATATGAAATCAGGTAATTGGATAGTGTTTTAAGATTTCTATGAATGTTCTGGGATATTCTACACACTTATCGGCATATTTGCCTTAGTATTGTTCGTCGCTTTTTTAAATATCTCGAGTAAAGTAGAAGGATTTGTGAATGGTATGCTTGGATTAATGATAATAGTCTCGTATTTCTGGATGCTAATAGAATCGGATGTTAAGTATTATGCTAATCCAGTTGTGTCATTAGCTGGGTGTATCTTCTATGGATTAGCTCTGCTGGTGTTAATACCTTAGATGGTCTTCCATTGCTTTCTAGCGTGTATTGGTTCGACAGTGAAGTAGTAAGCACATGCAAGAAGAAACAATCTGAAGCAGAAGAAATTCACATATAAAGATGGAATCATATCGTTTTGTAAGTTTCTTACTAAGAAAAGAATCGAAAGTTAAATTGTATGAGAAAGAGAGACAACGAGGATTAAGAAAAGAGAAGAACATTGCATAGAGAGAGAGAGACATTGGAAATATGGTTTCTTGTGAGGGATTCTATAAGAAAGAAGGTAAGAATATGATAGTAAGAGGAGAAAAAGATGATGAAGATGAAGAAACTGATATTTAAACTAAATAGAGAGCATTGAATTATGTGAAAAACTACTCAAAACATTGAGCTTTTAACGCTGACAAGAATTCGATCAAAAATTAGTAGTTAATAGCATTCTTCGATTCTCAACAACACAGTAATATCCCTAACAACCATGACAATCCTTTAGAATATATCTATTTATTTGAGATGAATTGTTTATAATTTGCATTTATTCAAGATAACTTATTCAAAATAAATTCATATTACTATTTTATCTCTCATCATCATTCTTATTGGCAGCAAGGTGTTTCTACTCAATAGTCTTGTCTTCTCTTGAGAAAAACTGAAAATTGATCAAGGATGTGAAAGAACAACAACTTAAGATAAAAAGGATAAAATATCAGGAAAAAAATCCTACTGAATATCGTAGTATTCTTTTGTTGTGTTGCTGAAACAAAAGAATAAAGAATGATTAATCACTTAGTTTTGACGAGGATTTAGATTTCAAAACAATTAAAAATATTTTGATGAATGGAGGAAACTTAACCAGCGTGTGAGTAAGAACATACCAATATTCTAGTATTGCTTTATGGTAAGCTACGTTATCAGAGCTGTTTTCAAAAGTATTGTTATTGTTGATGTAGTGTTTTAGCTAACACAAAATACTGCATTTTTATTAAAAAAGAAATCAAACGAATTCCGAGAAATTTTGTGTAATTTTTTCAAAATAATGAAATGCTATTTAAGTTAAAGAATAGTTTCTCATGAAAGGCTTTAAGAATAGGTAGGGGTTCATACTCAATTTAATGTCATCCTTCAATATGGAGCTGCTAGACTATTTTAGAAAAAGATTTATTTTTGAAATGATTATTTAAAATGAATTTAGTTCATTTTTGATTAGTAATTATGTTAAATAGCCACAAAATGCCGCCAAAAATCAGGTTGACTATTTCTGGCACTTCTGAAACCAGAAAGTTTTGGTATGATTTCTAAAAAAAATTAAGCGATATCCCTCGAGGGGAGTGAAAACTTCAAAATGAGGGAAGGCTCTCAAAATTTACTCCACGAGATAATCAATGAATATGACGAGTGGGGAAAAACAGAGCTGCCACCAAACAGCTTCGGTTGCAGTTCTAGGAGAGGGAAGGATCGAAACAGAAAAGGTAGTTTCGAATTAAGTGAATTTTCATGTTTGAAGTAATATGCGTGTGTGTTTTTGTAAGTGCTTGATTTGGTGATTGAGTTTGTGTGCTTTCTGGGAGGATTCATTTGTGTATCTATGCAGAGAGAAGATTGTCCAATCAGAATTGAGATTTTATGCTGGAAAGCTTTTTGGATTTGATAAGTGGAGTCCTATCAAACGCGCGGTATTATAATGCTTTAAGCTAAATTAAATCGTTAAACAACAAACTAATACCCACATAAAAAAAATATCAAAATGGTCAGAACTGCCTCCAAATCATCCACCAGATCCGTCAAGTCTCGCAAAGTCGTCAAGATTGTCAAGAAAGCCGCTCCCGTACATAAGGTTATCAAGAAAACTGCCAAGGTTGCAGTCCCCGCCCCTGTCGTCGCTGCTCCTGCTGCCCCTGCCAAGAAGCTCGTCAAGAGAACTAAGACTATCGCCGCTGCCGTCAGTGTAATTATTTTAAACATGCAACAAAATATCAACAAATGAACTTACACTAATGGTTTAAGGCTGTTTTAGTTAGAGTTTTCCTCTTATTTTCTTTAATCTATCTTGCTTCATCTTTTCATTATTTTTTGTCTTTCAATAGGATGCCCAAAAGAGCGTACACAAGAGTGCTGGTACTAAAAAACTCTCTAGAAAAGTGAGACCCGCCAAGGTTGTTGCCAAGGCTGCTGCTCATGCTGTTGCTCACCCTGTTAAGAAGGCTGCATCTAAGCCTAAGGTCGCCAAGGTTGTTGCCAAGGCTGCTAAACCTGCCAAGAAAGTTGTCAAGGCCACCAAGAAGGCTGTCAAGGTTACCAAGAAGAACTGAGTTTTGTAATCAAGTGCATTTCTGAGCTGAATGCCTGATACACCAGTAGTAGTTCAGTTTTATCAGCAAACCAGGCAAACAGTCAGAAACTCATCGAGTTTGGAGCATGCAAGAGAGAACACAGCAAAAGCTACTGAGCAACATATAGTGCTAAATTTTCTTTTCTTCTACAGCAAATCAGATTTATTATTACTACTGGTATATGTATCTTGTATTTGATAGCTTCTGTGTATTTCCCTACAGCTTCTTTAGAGTTACCTAATTTAACAATCTCCTCTTTTTCTACTTTCAGCATTTCTCTCTTTATCTCTCTCTTTTTTTGTCTTTCAAATTTAAGCCCTCAAGCGGCGAATCACAACAAGCAGATTAAAGAAATAGTTTTAAGATTTGTTTTCGCTTCTCTTATGAAATTTAAAAATTGATCGAGATGATTAGAGAATCTTGAATTAGAGGGTGTGGTGGGGAGGGAGATAAGGAGATAATGAGTGTACTACTTTAACATGCTTGAAGAATCAATAATATCATTCTCCATTTGATCAGTCGAATCAACCAGCTTTTACCAATAACATCAACTGTGTGGAGAGGGTGATAAATAATTAGAACAAGTAGCACAACGAGATAGAATTAGAATATTAGCAATCTTTGAAAGATACAATATTTAGAATAATCATAATATCTACAAATTTGATTGGTTTTATATGTACACAAAATAACTAATAACAACAAACAAATATCCAAATCATTAATTCCAATCAACATTTTCTCCATAATGATCTCAATTCAACTCAACAACTGCTATTTATACTTCGCTAGATTACTACTCAATCTATTGTAATCATTCTACTTACTTGAATTCATAGCATTCCTTTGAATAATCATTTAATCAGGTAACGGAATACTTGTAAATGCCTTCCTCGGTATGCAAAATGTCTCCACAACTTTACTCTTCGCTACGATCCTTCCAAACTATGTTACACTTAATCCATCAAACAGCAAGCACTCTCCGAAATAATCACTTTCTTTCAGCTTATACTCACACCAATTCGCAGTTGTTGTATCTAACTCACAAATCCCTTTTTTTATAATATACAACCCATTAATCTTTCTCTTCAAGAACTCTTATCTTCGCTTGTTCGCTACCTTCTCAGCTTAGCTTGGCTTCTAACTACTTACTTTCTCGCCCTTTGTCAATATTATCCCATTCGATTTATCGATTATCTCACCTTCATTGAATATAACTTCACCTTCCTCGAAGTTACAGATCTCAATGAGCTCATACGCAAGCTTATACAGAGTCAACTCAGATATCCCAATGAGCAGCTAGTGATTCATAATCACATTCAGGATTTGATTCGTTTTTATTTCATTCAACGCATGCTTCTTCCATAATTCCATGAAACAACTCTTAGGGAATAACAATGTCTCTATCTCCGTTTGAGCTGTCAACCACACACCAGGAGACACTGAGAGCTAATTATCTTTCTCTGGTAGTCCTATGATATCTCCTTCGTTGAAATAAGCGATAGTCTCCGGTAGTTCTATTGCTAGTCGATGACTTTACATGATAACACTTCCACTTGCGATAATCATAATCTAATCTTTCTTAGGAAATATCACTGATGATTTGGAAATCACATTGAATGTCGCTAAGGGTATTACACTCTTTAACTCTGTATCATCGAATCTACAAAAGAACGACATTAATTTAACTCTCTTCAGCAGATAGTTCATATCCACCCATTGGTTGTCTTCCCAGAATGGCTGCAACGCTGGTGTGTAACTACTCGGTGCAAGAATCTACTAAATTAAGGATTAGAAATCACATAGCACTCGAGATGATAGATGTATCTCTAAATCCCTTCGTTTCTTGAACATCACAGCTATCATCAAACGCATTAATATCTTGAAATCCTTAGGACACGTATCTTTCTAGAACAT
>Ga0302284_1000506_pt1 | contig 18183 bp, 14 predicted proteins | sample III_Fen_E2_1_FD_198760 | JGI IMG/M metagenome (GOLD analysis project Ga0302284, IMG submission 198760) | Peat permafrost microbial communities from Stordalen Mire near Abisko, Sweden - III_Fen_E2_1 | ecosystem: Environmental > Terrestrial > Soil > Wetlands > Permafrost | place: Sweden: Abisko...
ATTGCTAGAATGATTTCATTATGTTCTGCTGTTCTGTCTAAAGCAGTTAAAAATATGAATTTAAACTCCGTACCATCTCAATACAAAAGATAATATGTAGTGGATAAATCAGCTAATCTCTCCCTTAGTGCGTAATCAAATGTGATGCAATATTAAGAATTTGATTTAAACAGTATTTTTTTCACCATTCTACCTAAATCCTTACCACTTTATTGTGACGCATCCAATTTGTTCTAGGCGTATCTTTCAAAAGCCAATTAATCTCGCAGTTTTCCAAATTTCTTCTGGTTTTCTACAAGAAGATTGTTTTATCTTTTCACTTTAGGGAAACTTCTTACACTAAATTAGTAACTTAGACAACAAAATTGAGCTATTACCATTTCTAAATTGAAAAAATATTGCTATTTTTAGAAATAACGGAACTTGAAATCCACAAATAGATTGGTCTGCTTTTATCTATTTTAAAATATTCTTTTTCAAGGGGAATCTAAGGCTTTGGGTAATTGTCTATTTATTCAGATACCTTCATAATTTTGGCTGATTTTACAAAGCAATATTCTTATTTCATTTCAACATTTACTCTTAAAAATAAGTTCATTTCTTTATTGTTTCCTCTACATTTCTAAATTTCTTTTACTACTGTGCTTGCTAGCGGAAAGGAATATTCTTAAAAGCAAATTTAACCTTTCATATATTTATCTTTAGTAATAAATCATAATAACAGTCATCTTATCAACCGATCTATTGATTGCATCACCAAAAAATAGCAGAAAGTCAAAGGAATTGTGTGGGCATTTACAGCAACAAAACAATTCAATACTATTTATTTGTTACATTAAATACTCAATCATATCAAGTAAAACTTTTACATAATTTATTTTTGTGATTCCAATAACAAAGATTTATTTTCAATTTAGAATTATTAATTTCCTTAGCTGATTTAGAATTAATACAGTTTTAAGTTCAAATAAAATCATAAAGTATTGATAAAAAGCATTTTTATTTCCTAACTTTGTTAGAGCCATTGAAGATATTCTTACAAAAATTTTCATTTACTAATAAAAACAGAACTAAACCAAGAGCGAGGATGTTGGAAAAAAGAATGTCCATCAGACGTAGCAGTGAGTGATCTTTTCCCTCTGAAACCCATAAAGGATTGCTACTAAAATTGAGTAGATAATGAATATCTCTGCCTGTTATCATTTTAAAATTAAATCATTTCAAAAAGTTAATAAAGAAAACTGATGAAATTTAAAGAGAATGAAAATTATTTACAAGTAAGATCAGTTTTCTCTCACACTCAAAAACGGTGGGGTAAATTAGTGCAAGTACTATAGCCCATGTCCAAATAATGAGCATGCAAATAAGGTAAATATCAGTCCAGTTGCATTCAATAATACCGAGAAGATCGCCAAGAAGAGGAATACGAGAAAGTTTATAGTGAGTCATATAGTTTATGACAGCAAGGAGATGAAATACTGCAAAAAAAATGAGCATACTTCCTGTTACTAAAGCCCAAAGCCTAAGATAATAGCATCCTTCGTCATCTGAATCATCGCCATCTGATGAGTGTCCATATCCATTTCCATGACGTCCATGTAATCTTTAGCCAAACCAGTCATCATCTCCTCTTCCCTTTACTCCCCCATCATCGATTTGATAATAGTACTTTAAAAAGAAATACCCAAACGCGGCATTCACTGCTATGTCGAAAAAAATATAAGCTACAGGTACTCCCATATTTTCAGCAATTAAGTTTCTTTTCTTTGGTGAAATATTTTTATAAATTGTTAATTCTTTTTTGATAAATGCTTCGGTATTAAGAGAGACAGTGCTTGAAAAAGTTTCAATTTAACGGCTTCTTTTTTAGGATGGCTGTCACTTCATTCAAAAAAGAAATATTGCCATAGTTAATTAAGAAATACCTTTCATTTTGAAAATGTTGACGGTGAGACTGATAATTGGTAATAAAAATATTTGAATAGCTTTGAAGACTCTAGATCTTGATGCTTGTGTAAGCTGGTAATAATTTTATTAAAAACAATTCTGAATTCATATTCAAAGAAAAAAATGTTATGTGATATTTTTCATATTTATTAAGTTGTTTCACTGCGCCTCTTTTAAAAAAATGCTTTCAGTATCATTTCATCAGTGAACAATTCTGCTTTTTTTATGTTGAGGAAAACTAAATCTTCAGGAAGTTTTTTCTCATTGAACAGAAAAGGGAGATCGATGATTAATAACGGAGATTAGAAAATAATAAAAATAAATTGTGAAATTTCATGATAAAAGATTTTTGAGCTGCTTCATAATTCCCATTCGCTTACAAATGATTTTATGAGAAAACAAAACAAGAGAAAATATCAATAAATTTAGTAGGAAACATAATACTATTCTTGTTATCAATTAATCAGATGAAACAAATATTTCTCTTTTAATGGAGCAAATGTCTACAAAAAGTAAAGCTTATGCAATAGATAAATAGTTAGAGACATAATTGAAACAAGAAAAGAGAAGATGGAGCAGAGTGCTCAAGGAGTTTTAATAATTTAGATTGATGAGTGAGCAGCTTCCTCCCAAATTCACAACTCTAAAAATAAACATAACCTATCATGATATTACGAGTTTATTTTTCAAGCTATTAATAGCTCTTCCCGGATCTCTGGAATGCTAAAGGAATTTATGCTTTTTGAAGTACTCGGTTTGTCTTCAGGAGATGTAAATGACAGTTCTTTCTTTCTAAAAAACAATAAATTGTATCAGATAAAAACTAATAATCTACTTTTGATGTTGATTTACACTCCTTCAAACTTATCTGAAAGTGGTCTTTTCACAATCATTGAGACGGGCTTGAAGCCAGAAGTATTTTTGGCAGCAGCAGCCGATGATATATTTTGAGAAGAGCTACAAGAGGGTGTAGAATTAGGAATAGAACTATTTTATTGAGTGATCTATGAAAAGTTAAAAGCATTTTAAGTGCAGAAGCTATTGATATTGTTCTCAGCGTTAGGATTCGGAGATAGTTTATTTGCTAGAGCTATGGTAAATAATGCTTAACTTTCATTTACTTAAGCTTGCTTTAGAAGAATTTTCATCAACGAAGTTGAGTCCTCAATTCGAAGAATGTCACTTAGAGTGAAATTAGGGAAAACAATATTGAGACTTCTTTTGCTTGGATGGAGGATGAAAGAATCTGAACGGATTGCAAAAGAAGTCAATTAATTGCCAATAAACCATAAAAACAAACCTTTTTAGGAGGAAGCAGATTTGAAGGCAGATTTGTCTTTATTAGCATTTAATTGACTTCGTGGAGTTGAAAAAGATAGATTTTTAACGGGAGTCACGAACTCTGCTTCGGTAACAATAGAATCTCTTCCTCTTTGTTCCATAGTATTGTTTATGGTTTCTGACAACAATTCAAATAATTAATTATTTTGTACGCTTTGAATCAATTTTACAATTATTGATATTCACGGTAGTGTCTCGGAAATTTGCACCTGACTTTTTTTCGGGTGTAATAAATTCTACTTTATCTCTTTTCCTGCTATTTTTCATTGAATATTCTCTCTTTAGTAAGGATTTTTTTATTGTTTGAATATCTCCTTCGAAATCTTCCTCTTTTATTGCATTAAGAGAACCTTTTTAGCCCCCTTCCTTTTCATTGAGATTTGAATATGGTTCTTCTTCATAGGTTTCCTGATGTTAATCTTCATCATCCCCATTTTTTTCAGATTTTGGGTCACAACAGTTTACTTCAGAACTCAGACGAGTTATGCGAGCTGCAGCAGCAGCTGCATCTGCGCTATTCTGAAGATTAAATGCTTGCATGTAAGCCTCATTTTTAATTAGATTTACTGATGGCATATTTGATAATTATTCATCAATTTCTTTAACATTGATATTTTTTTTGCGAGGAGGTTCAAGATCTTCTTCACGTTTTTACATTTTTAGCTTTCTTTTAATGGTGGAATTCCAATGATTTTTAATTGCATTATCGGTACGCCCAGGAAGATACTTAGCTATCAAGGCCCATCTATTTCCAAGCCTATTTTAACAAAAATAATTTGATTAGGAATGCTGGTTCAAAAATAATTAACCAATATTTGCAAATTGCATTTTGAAAAATTAATGCACGTGCTGAGAAATAAAAATTAAAAATCAATGAGCTGAATGGGGAAAAAGAAGAAAAGAAAAATCAAACCGTATTTAATTGCGCCAAAACAAAAATTAAAATTAATGGGAAGGATAATTTTCAATCTCAAAAAGCTAAATTCAAGAAATAAAAATACCTTTTATGAGCCTCGATAATAGCTTAATCTTCCTCCTCTGTCCACCTATCCTTTTTGATATGAGGATTAAGATGATTGTGCCACCTGTGTTTGAAAATTATTTATTAGTTTAAAGACTTAAATTTTTCTTTTTTACCTTTCTCTGCATTGCTTTCCAATTCGACCAGGTAAATGTTTTGCGATCGAACTCCAGTTCTTTGGTCCATGATCTAATACTAGTTTTGTGACTATTTCATCTTCTTCTTTAGTCCAGGGTCCCTTAACAAGGGAGGGGTTTAAAACTTTCTGCCAGCGATGAAGGCATTACACATCTGAACGCTCCTTAAAATAACTGGCTATTTTTTTCCAATTTTTTGCTCCATGTTCTTTTACAAGTTGCTTTAGAAGTTCATCTTCTTCTTTTGTCCACCACCTCTTTGTTGTATTTGAGAGGGAATTAATACTTTTGAACTTACGATGCTTCATCTTGCTTTCTCCACCTTGAATTGCTTCAGATCTACTGTCTTATTTTCTTGACGAACCTTCGTTAGAATCATCTTCTTAATCCATCATATCGTCATCATTTTCATCTTCCTCATCCTCCATTAAATCATCTTCTTCTTCGTCTTGTTCTTCTTCTTGATCCTAAGTTTCAACTCCTCCCTCGAGTTTTAGCTGCACTTTATTACTAACCTTCATTGCTTTTTTTGAGTTTAATGCTTTCAAGGAATCAAATCCTTGGTTAACTTCATAGGATGTTTCATCAGAAGGCTTACCATCTAAATGAATCTTCTTTCTAGGCTCTTCATTTAAAGAAGAGGTACTTTATTCTTTGCTAATGTCCTAAGAAAAATAAAGTTAGAATAATGAATGAAATCAAAGAGTTTCAATTATTTGAAAGGGAGTGTTAATTTTTGCAGAGGGAGTGTTAAAAAGGGGGGAAAAAAACAAAGCCTTGATTGCGGGAAAACTGCTATTAACGAAGAGAAAGGTAAGAACAAAAAAGTCAAATGAAAAAGTAAAAAATGAGAATCGTCCTAGCAACAAAAGTGTGCTAAGTCATACAAAGTGAATAAATAATAATAATTATTTATTGATTAAAGGCCGTTTATCAAATTGATTAAAGACCCGTTTATTAAATTGAATGAGGAGTGTTTTGGAGGATATTAATTTTTTACATGGGGTTTTGGCTGAATAAGCAATGAAGGCTAAGAGGATGCCGCACTTGCAAGCAAAGAGATTAAGTTCTCTGCTTGCTGAGACGCTGTTTCAGCTACTCCTTAGAACTGTGAGTTTTGTTGAAGGACATTACCAGAATCTTGAGAGTTTGAGGGAGTATTAAAGATCGATGGATCTTTCAAAGCGATTTTAAGAAGATCTCCGTATCCAACATTGTATTTACTTTGAATAGATCCGATGAGCTATTAAAGCTTTAAGAAATCGTTTTGTTCGATGAGTTACTAAGAGGGATTTGGATTCATTGGCATAGCTTGTTTTTCTCTTTGGAGTTTCTTTTCAGAAATAGGTTGTTCTTCTAGATCATTTTCTTGATTTTCAGACTTTCCATTATTCGTTTATAGTTGTTATTAAACTGATGGCGGAATTTTAGAATTATTTCCAAAATGTGATATTTCTTTCCGTATTCCATTAGGCTTGAGAGTCAATGGCTTTTACAGTGGCTATTTTGAAGGGATCTCTTCAGGTAGGCTGGTTCCAAGAAGTCCTTCCTCTGGCTTCATTTTCTCAGGGTGTTCAGTAAGGGTGTTATCACTTTTCATGTGCCTCAATCTCTTTTCCTTTTTTCTTATGCTCTTATTTTTTGTTTTGTTATATTGTTTTGTATTTCGTTTATTAGCGCTTTTTCTCTTCAATATATAGCGCGCTCCTTCCTTTGCTTATCAGCTTGATAGAGTAGTTTGATGTTTTAATTATTATTTCCTACTCCAATCTCACTTGATTTAAATTTTTTCTTTCCCTCCTCTGCTTTTTTAGACTGATCTTAGTCTATGATGGAATTTGTCACTCTTTTTGCAGTAAAATCCTCTGGGAAAGAAATTATCGCCAATAAATAAGCTAAAGTTCTAAAAAAGTAGCTGTTATGCTAATTGTTTGCGAAATAAACTTTTAAGAGCCTTTGATTCCTTCTCAATTCAGCTCAATATTATTATTTATAAAAAAATAAACAAAACTGTCTAGACTGATTCTAATAATGAAATTAACTCAGGCTATCTAAAGTCACTGAAATAATACGATCAATTAAAAAAATTGAAAAAATAAGGTGAAAACTAACATAAATCACAAAATGAAAACAGAAAACTCACATTGTTAAGATTTACAACAAAAGAGCTCTAGCTATTTTCAGCAAATGGAAGAACTAAAATGAGTGCAATTTTATCTGCAGAGAGTATCCAAATGTATTTTTACACATAACATTTATCAATCTATTCATAAAGTTTAGATGATTATATAAAAGACAGTATTGAAATAATAATACTATTTAAAAAGATAAAATGGATAGAATTAATAAGGAAGCTAAATTGGCAATGAACTCATCCAACTACTTAGACAGCTGCAAGAAAGATTTAAAGGATATTTTGTATTTTAAAATCAATTGAACCATAAAATTGAAATTTTTCTCCTTATTCAAGGAAAATATGAGCTTAAAGATGTTTAAAAGGAAACAAGACAATAATTTGTGAAATTTCAAGTAATGTGCATTAAAGCAGTCTGTCTGACATTATTTGATAGGAGGGCTTTGTTTTTAGAGGGAAATGAAGATTTGAGATTTTATGGATTTCTGAAAGAGCTTTATTGTAGAAAAATATAAAGGGATTGCTGAGAAAGTTGATCAGATGTTTTTTGATTTACTTTTTCATCCAAATAGATCAACCATTCAAAATCCTATTTTAGTTCCAAAAGTATATTAAGACAAGAAAATACGGGAATAATTGTTTCTGCTCTTCTCAAGTGAGATTAGAAAGGAAATAAAAGTAGGGAAATAGATCTTGAAACAAAGAAATTTAATTACTTTAATTTGATTGCACAAGTACATCTAAGGATTTGGAAATATTCTGCCTATTACTACGATGACTTCAACAGAAGAGGGAGTGTAATTTTAAAGAGCCATCATATCCGTTCGGGAAGAGAAAGAACGACTGAGAGACAACTTTTGGCTGCATTCTGATTTTAGCACTCTAAAAGAATGCATCTTTTCAGACATAGGAATAGAAATGAGCACTTTCTCAATTAGTTTTTAAGTTTTCGAAGATGGAAAAGATGGAATACGCTAATACATTACCGACCAAACCGAATACAGCAAATATATTAATACCGTAAAACTTTATGACTACAACTCCATTCATATCTTTTTAGAAGATAAAGATAAAGATAAATCAAGCAGTAATTAAATCTTAGATGATTGCTTCAATAAAGAGGACATTCAAGAAAGCTTTGAATTGGAAAAAGGAGGCGATGATAATAGCGCAAACACGAATAATTAAAAAATATTAACCGATGGACTGGCAGCAAATATGTATGACGCTTCAGAAGCTATAACCGAATAAAGCGAAGTATCAGTCCATCCAAGCCTTCAACTTTCTCATTTCCAATCTAAATAAAAAAGTACAGAAGGGGACTTGCTTGCTGCTAGCAATAGTAATGGAAGCAGCAGTAACAATAATATTCTTTCTGTTCCAAAGGAAAGCAAGGAAACAAAAAGCAGTAATTATTCTTCACTCTCCAGCAAAAAGAACGATGCTAAAGCAAGAGAGCAATCAAATAGTCTGCAAAGTTCTCAAGATAAATTGTAGCTAGAGAACTAGGAATAGGCTTAAAATATAATTGATTTTGAGATAGTCCGCTAAGTTCTCAACAAGTTTCCAAAGCTGTAACTTGAAAACAGTGATGACGATATTGTTATGAAGGTTATGCATGCCTATTATTAGTCGTAGAATTAGAGCAATCGGCGTAGCACTAGTCCACAACCTAAGCAGTGTAAAAAGGTTAACGATCTCAGCTAGAGTCTTGTAAGAATGATTAAGAAAAACGTAATAAATTAATGTTTTGATGTTTGAACAGATAATGAAGACATTTAAGTGCAACAACTGTAAGAGACAAATTGAAAACATTCGTTTTCACTGCTTAATCTGCCAAGACACCGACCATTGTGAAGCTTGTCAGAAAGAAAAGCGGATAGAGCACAATCACCCTTTTATGAAATATAAGAACATTCCCACTTCAAAATCTCTCACAAAATCTCAAAGACTTTAACCTCAAGCTGCCAACTGCTTCCTTTAGCAGGAATCTTAAAGCGGCAACACCGGCTTCATGTTGCCTGGCAAGAGTGCCCAAAGCACTTACTTTTTTAATCCAGCACTTGCAAATCAGTCAAAACCTCTTATGATGCCAATTTTAGCCAATACAATCAATTCTAGCAGTCAAAATACTCCAATATCATAAGGAACAACAGGACTTTCTTTCTTCACTCAAACTAAAATATAAGCATCTCCTCTTGCTCAAACTATGCCCTCTGCTATTAGACAGCAGTAGGCGTTTTAGTAACCGCAACTTCAACAACAGATGCTGCTCTTGAATAACTTACAAAGCAGCTAGAATCTTAATATTCCTCTTTCTTCAATGCATCCATAAAATCATATTGACGAGATCTTTTAAAATCAAGCTAATAGTCAGACGTTCAATCAAACCTAGATCGGGAACAATATTTAGAATGCAGCTCCATCTCAGTAAAATATTATTCGTTTGGATGTTATTCTTATCACTTGATTTTGAAGGAATAAATTCAAGCACGCAGTTCATTAGATTCAACAATACCAGACCTTATAAAACTCTGCAAATAACTCACGCAACCTGCTTTCAGATATTAAAATACTCAACCTATCGAGCACGTCTGGAATAGAAGTGATAACAATTAATAGAGGAGGGATATTTAAAGTTGCTTTCACTCTCAAAAATGGAGGAGAGAGAACCTTTCCTTAAGGAGGTTTCTTAAAATGTATTGAATCGATTTGGCCAGACGCTAGAAAATAAGTTTCTCCACTTCGGCCTAACGAAACATAACTCATCGAATTCGAGCTAAGAGCTCCAGATGTTTTCCCTTATACTAGATTCCATACTTTTAAAGTAGAATTTCCAAGCTTTTCCGAGAAAGGAGGGTTCGAATAAAGAGGACCAAGATTTGATTTTCAACTAAGTACTTCATGAAATAGATTATTGCTAGGAGTTCTTGAATTATTTTGAAAAGCTTAAAAATAATGAAATTGTAAGTTTTATATTGTCACTAATATTGTAATATTAACTCCACAAAAAAATAAACAGATTGTTTCATTTTTTATATAAAATACTGTGCACATCCTGCAAGAATCAGTGTACATATTTTCACTTCTTTGCTTTGAGATGCACAAATGTTCGATAATAGAATGTTGCCAATGTTGCTTTTAAGTATTCGATCATTCCATTGGTTCTTATTTTTGGGACTTTTAGCAGATATCCTTTCTTGTCTGGAGTAACTTCGTAATTGTAAGGATAGTCAAAGGGATTCAGAATTTCATCTCGAGTTTTATCTTCAAAAATACCAAAGAGCTCAAGAGCGCAGTCAAGACAACAGTAGAGGAAAATGATAATCGCAGTGACGAAAACAAAGGAATGAATCAGTCCAATCCGCTAGAAAATTATGTAAGCAAGCTCTGCTGATCTAAAGACAGACCACGAAGTAAGGTACTAAGAGAACTGGATGTATTAGATTAGAAAGAAGGAAAAGAGGGATAACCACATTGAAAATAGATGAATGAGATAGAAGAAGTAATTCTAAGAACATATGCAGACGTTGAAGAGTGTTGAATGGAAGGAATAGTAGGCAACGCAAGTGTTGCACTTTTTGCAGTGCTTCATTTTTTCTGCTTTATATTTCAGACAAACTCCGCAGAGTCTCTTAAAATCAACCTCTCCAAGGCTTGTAAAGCAGTTGTTCTCAAACAGAACTGCAATTTGATGAATAAAAGTTAAATTTGAAGTTGAATGTCCTCTTCTTTAGACTCCCAAAGAAGATTCTTCATCATAGCTAGCTGCTTCAGAAATCATAGTTTAGTTTAAATCTTCAGTTGCATTTCTCGTAGCTTAGAAATGAGCATTCTCAAGAACTCTATCTAAATGTTTGAAGTTCATTCGCGATAATAGTCTTTCATAAGAAGGACCGTCTGACATTATGTTCTTCATAAAGGCAGGAATCTGACGCTCCTGCTCTAATTGTAGTTACTTTTACCGGTCTATTGATTCACCATCGATTACATAATTTCCTTAATCTCTATTTTTGTAGCTCACTATTATGCCGCACAGTCTAATGGAGAATGACATGAAGACAAAGGTCGAAACAAAAAAGAAGATGTTGATGAGAAATGATGAAGATTAAAGCCATCCCTAACTACTTCCTCCATTTTGCCGATTTCTCTCGCTGTAGATTGCAGTAAATGAAGTATAAAACAAGGCAGCAGCCATCAGGAAAAAAACTCCAACTGCTGGGTAGAGGCCTGTAGTTTCAGCTTAGATGTTTTTTTCTTGCCACCACTTAAAAAAGCGGAATTTTAGTGTTGAAGATTCTTTTTTAAGCATAGCTATTTAATGGCGTATTGACTCACTTATAATCACATACTCATCATCTTCATTTTCTTGTTTCAAGTCCGGATCAGGAAGAGATTCAGGAGGGACTTATTCAGCTAAATAAGTAAAAGTGTCATATGATATTCCCATGAGAGAGCGAGACAACGGTGTGTAGCCTTAATTATCTGCTGTAAAAAGATCCATATTTAGTGAGCGAAATACTTCCATCATAAACCGGTTTCCTTTGTATGCATTCCAATGGACAACGGAGGAGCCATTCATATCCGAGTCATAAATATTCGCTCCAAGGTACACAAGATAAAAGAAAATGAGGAGGTGTTGTGTTTGTATGCTGTAAAGTAGAGGAGAGAAAGAGTAGATGTCTTTTGAAGAAAAGTTAGCGCCTCTATCAATGAGAATTTTGAATATTTTATTGAATGAATGCAGTTTCATAACTTTCTAATAATCCTCAGATTCTTCATTTAGTTGGTCTTCTGAAAGGCCCTTCTGCTAATTTACATTGCCAGCAGGCAAGGATGATCCTCCATGTGCAGCCATCATCAAAGGAGTACGCTATTGTGCGTCTAAAGAATTGACATCAGCTCCATTATTAAGTAAGAACAAAACTAGTTCCCTCTCATTTCCGAGAACAGCATGATGAAGCATAGTGAACCCATATTAATCTTTAGTGTCAACATATTTGTAGTTCATCCTGATTGCCAAAAGGCCAGCCAAGTAGTTTCCTGAGAGACTTTCTTATTTTACATCTACAATCTTTCTAAAGTTAATTTTGTATTTCCTATTCAACTCTTCCATTTACTGTTAAAATTCCATCTATTTTTTTTAGACGTCTAGGATAAACTAGTAAGACTCTGCGCTTTATTCTTAATTGGTAGTCTCTTCCATTTATTTCTTATCAGCTTCGATTTCCTTTTGCGCAGTGTTATCAGCTAATGTAGTTAGTTTTTTCTGTGTTTCAATTGTTTGGTTCTGTAAAACTGATGTCTACTGGTTACAAACTAACTCTTTATCTAATGAATGGCTGGTCGAGTTATTTTCCTTTTTATTATCATTGTTTTGTTTTAATAGTGTTTGTTCTTCTTCTTCATGATCTTGAAAATGTTCTATTGCCTAATTGTCTTCTTATGAATATTTCGCATCAATTTCCTCCTTCTATTCAGTTTAATTGTTCAAATAGCTGATTTCTCTATTTTTATTTTCTTTACTTTTCCTATCTTCCGTATTGATCTACTGTGCTAATGCTTCTTTTTACTCTGCTTAAAGTTCAATATTATTTTATTCCTTTGCCACAAAGTCTGAAATAGTTTTGTTCATATGATTTGTTTCTTCTTCCTTGGTCAAACCTTCTTCTCTATCTTCCACTTCATTAGAGTTTAATGGAATAATTTAGTTTCTTAACTCTTCTTGTTTTTAGTTTAAAATCGCTGTAGAATCATCATCAATCTGCTTAAATTCGTCAGCAGCTAATAAAGGCTTTTCCTCTATTTTGTGTTCCCCTTCTAAGATGCTGAAATTCTGTATCTATCCATTATCACCTTCAAAAATTGTTAGTTTTATAAGATTTTGTAATATTTTTTGATTTCTTACTTATGCTATTATTCTGATTAAGTGAATCATTTTTCGAAACCAATTCAGGACTAGTTTGCATTTGACTTTTAGGTTCTTCTGCTTGATCAAAGATCTCAACTGATTGAGAGTCTTTGCTTGTATTACTCAACTCTTACTAGTCTGACATTGACCGTCTGTTTCTTTTTCCTTTCTTCTTTTTTAATTTACTTCAAACCGTATAAATTCTTTCTATTATGAATCTATCGATAGTACTTGAAGTAATTGATCTACAATAAAAGAAAAATAATGTGGGATAACAAGATTTCAAACATACAATATTTTGATACGCTCAAAGGAAATACTTAAATTGTATGGTATCTTGTCAGTTTCAATCTAAAGAGTTTGAATTTAAAATAATACAGCACAATTTTATATCTGGAACAAATAGATGTATTTGCTCTAACCAAGTTATTGTGTATAATCTTGCATCACTCGGTTTGTAAGTTTAATAATTGCTAATAGAATTATTGCTTGGATTATTTCAAGAAAGTGTTGAGTCATCCAATCTTGTTTCCAATGTATTCTTATATGCTCTCCTTGCTTTATTAGACAGATTGGTATTTAAAGATACATTTGAGAACATATGTGAAAATTTGGTTAATAGCGTTGCTGATAAATCTTTTAATTTTGGAGGGGTAAACCTAATAGTATCTTATTAATCTGCTTCAGATTTGAGACAATCAAGCTAGCTCTTTTGAAGCTTGCAAAACGACCATTTATCATTTTTTTCATCTCCTGAAATCAACTTTAATACTCTGCACGTAAGAGAGTCCATTTTATTTAACTGATACTTGTTCGGAGGCAATGCCTTTTCCTACTCATTCCTTGAAAGTCTCTTTTGTTAGAGTTGAATCTGGTGTTTGACTTCATTGTGAGAAGCTTGACCCTTGAAAACTTCAAGCATAAACAAAGATTTACTGGTTGGCTTTGCTGAACGATCCAGAATGTTTTGAGAATGCTGCATTTGCTTTTCCAAAAATAAATTTTTTCTAGAAAAGCTAAACACATCTCTCGTACACTCTTTCACTTGAGGATTGCATGTCGTCAACATCTTTATGCTCCTCTTGAAAAATGGTTTTTCCACATTTCCTTTTGGTGAAGACAATTAATGGGAAGAATTATTTTGATTCTATTTAACTTCCGGCTAAAGATCTATGTTCTGGGTTATTTGGCTGCACTCTGAGTTCTCTGATGTACTGTTTTGATTGAATACTATTCTTAATTTGCAATATCCTTAGCATTTTCGATTATTTTAAGATGAAAGAGTAACTGAGTTATTCACTTCGGTGTTACATTCTATTACACAATCTGTTTCCTTAAACTTTTTGACATTAGAAAAGTGAGAATTGTTAGCTAATCTAATAGTTTCATTAATTTTGATCTTCTCTTGATCTCCGATTAAGTAAGAAGAGTATTGATTAATCATTTCTTTGGCATTGCTCATTAAACTTTGTTGGAAGAGTAGTTTTTCCAGACAAATGCCTTTTATTATTAATCTCGTTTGTTTCTTGCTCATTACTTTATTTAGAAACTAGACTCTTTTAATTTAAAGAAGCTCTCCTTTCTCTGATACACATCTAACTCCAAAATTACGTGTATTCTTTTATAATATATCTTCCTCTCCAAAAAGTTAGCCACTTCCGAGTTATGATATCTAGAAATATTCACATTGCCATTTTATAAAATGGCTTAATTTCAAAATTTACTCTAAATTCCATTGACTGTTTGTTTTTGGGTTTAAAAAGAGAATCCAAATCAGTTTGAAATAGTTCTTTCTTTTCTTCATAGTCATCACCTTTCTCTTCATAAAACAGAGTTACATATGCCTGCAAATATCGGAAATAAAAATAAGACAATTAAATTACTGCATCCCTTACTTCAAATACACCAGATTTGATAATATAAACTGCATCACTATTTTCTCCTTGTGAAAATACAATACTATTCATAGTTGTCTGTATCTTAATAGAGTTCAGAAAGAGGTCTCTCCATATTGAAACATCTTATTAATCGAAATAAGGCAGTGTAGAGAAGTAACGAGTTTCATTTTGAATAGCGGATTTCTTGTTTTCCCTTAGAATGTCAATAAAGTTTTTTTTATCGAGAACAGCAAAGTAGCATTTTGAGTGAGTAATAATTGAAGAAAGCCTAGGAGAGTTATATATTAAAGCCATTTCTCCAAAGCAGTCTCCACTGTCTAAGATTTTAACACATTACTGTCCACTGTATAAATGGGGATTTTCTTCAGGAAGAAAACTCTCTTCTTGGCTTTTTCTATTTATTAATTCGTCAATTTTCAGATTAAAAAAAGTTTACTGATCTTCCTACAGAATTCTTACATAAACTCCCACTTAACCTTCGATAATTACGAAAAACTGTTCACCAATTGATCCTTTGAAAATTGTCATTAGAAACAATCAGTTCTAAAGCTAATTTACCTTATTCAAACACCTATTAGTGAGCTTCATATGTTTTGCAATACATAAATTAGAGGCATTTTTTAATTATGTCTTCACTATCAGTTTCTATCATACCTGAAAAAAAGGGTAATTTCTTTAGAATGAGAATAATTTCCTGCAAATCTTCTGATCTCCTCTATGAATGGGGTAAGCTCAACACTTTAATAGTTCTCTAAAAAATAATAATAAGTTTGAGAAACTACTCAAAAGTAATAACCTTTAGATTTTTGACTAGTTTCAGCACCTTTAACTTTTTCTTATTTACTTTTGGCAACATTTTCAGCAAAATTCGATTGTTTTAGTAATTATTAGAATTTAACTGTTCCTAGCATTCTTAAGAATACTGCTCTTAAATTAAATCTTTTAGGCCAGCACAGTACACCCACCATATTTGTTGCTGAAGAAATTTATTACCAAAATCAGGATTGAATTAGAAGAGCATTTCAAAAAATAAACAAGAAATGTATGAACATTTCAAACAGACATCATAAACAATGAATACTGGAACTGAAAATTACAAATGAATAATCATTAACAAGATTAAGTATTAATGCTTCTGTTCAATAGAGAAAACACTCTTCATTTGATTGTAGTTCCTAAATTATTGCTAATGGATTGATTACTTTGAAAAGAGCGAGTCAAGGTCAACATAAGTAAATACTAATTGCTTTAAAGAAGAAGAACTTTCTGCAGTATTATTTGTATCAATTGTTGAGTATTTTCTCCTTAGTGTTCAGTAGAAGTAATTATTTTACATTTAGCTCTTTATTCCTTGAATACCTCCACTCCCTAACCCTCCAACATCTTTTTTAATATTGTCAGGTGACTCCATGAATATGTTGAAGTGTCTGTTTCCTTTTTCATCTATTTCAAGTATTGATGCCTAGTTTTCTGTAATGAATTAAAAATATTTAAACAGTTGCCATTGAAATGTAATTATTTACTGTAGCGATAAACATAATTTGGAGCACTCCATACTGTGGACAGTTTATCATTGAAAAGCACTTAAAATCCTTCCATGCACAGCTAGTGAGCTCTTGCGAGATGAGTTATTCCATTTGTGTGCAAAAATTTTTCAACAATATCTCCTCCGAATAAAAAACCTGCTCCTCTTTGCAAAATAAGTTTATTATGAAATAGACATTTTGACAGAGTTACCTTTCACTGAGCATAAATCCTGTGTGCTCTTTATCACTTGACGGATCAGACCACATCAAGTCAGTATATGGACCTTCTCTTGGAATCTCTTAAAATCGATCGAGCGCAGTAATTTCAGTTATCGTTTCAATATTCGGGGAAAGACCTCCATGGACGCAAAACACTTCGTCATCAATTATGCAACTAATTGGTAAGAAATCGAAAACATCTGTGAAGTATTCCCAGACTAAGGAGCTGTCGTATTTAGCTTGACACTCAACTTAGAAGCCATAGTTCTAAAACAATAAAATAACATGATCTTATTTAACAATGAATTTGAATAAGTACTTGAGTGACAGCTCTAGTTTCATGATTGCCTCTTATGAGAGTCACACGATCAGGATATTTTAATTTTAATAAGAACAGAAGAGTGATCACTTCGACACTATGATAACCTTATGAATAAGTTAGGTATTTGAATCTTATGCTAAGATAATTTACCTCGATCGACATAATCTCCTAAAAACAAATAGTTTGTATAAGGAGGTTCTCCTCCGATTCGGAATATCTCTTGCACGTCATAAAACTACCTTAAAATAGCAAATATTGCTTATGAGAATCACAAAATAATCAGCATACCCATGGACATCTCCAACTAATGTGATGGGCATATGAACGCGCTTAACATTATCCTCTTTCACGAATACTTCTTTTATTTTCATGCACAAGAGTTTGATTTCTTATTCTCTGAGTCTCTGTCCATCCTTTGCTCGTGATAAGCAATTATCTAAATCGAAGCCCATTGGTGTTATTACTTGAAATCAGTTTTGTTTGATTGATTGAAGAAATTTTTGAAATATCTAAGATTACTGCCTTCGCGATTCGAAAAAACTAACCAAATCCTCAAGACAATGAGTATTATTAGAATTGAATTTGCGTATTTAAGAATTTGATTTTCACACAATTTAAGAGATAGCTGTATTGTTTATCTTACAAGAAAAATTGAAGGGAAACATTCAATCACAAAAAACATTTAAAAAAAGAAATCAGAAGAAATCTGTTAATTTTAAATTTCAAGTTTTTTTAAAGATAAACTGTTTGTGAAATGAGCGTTCTTCTTGGAACTAAATTAGAAGACAGAAAGAGTGAAATCTTAGAATCAATCGCTGATCTTAAGAAGTGTCTTCATCACAAAAGAATTGCCTCGTCTGATTATGCTGCTATTTCAAACCAATCAGCTTCTTATTTGGGAGGGTAAATAGCGCACCCCTTGAATCGATCTCATTACAATTCTATTTCGCTTTCTTCAGAAAAGAATGAGGATAGAGAAAGCGCTGTTGAAAATTCTACTGAAACAAATGATAGGAGAATATAAGACTCTGGTTGCGAATTTAGTTAAGTTTGTTCTTAAGAGGATAAGAAAAATGAGTTTAGAAAATCATCTAAGAAAATGAACAATTAGTCAGTAGGATAGGAAACCTTTTCCCCAATAGATTGGTAAGACAATAAGTAGGAATTTCGTAAATCTTTCAAAAAAGATCAGGCAACTGTAGAAGCAGAAGAAATCTTGAAGGAAAATAGATAGCTTCATGCTTAGCTTGGAAAAATAAGAAAAGTAAAATTGGATTTGAAAAATACAAATTGTAATTTAGGAATTGTTTAGGAAAATCGCTAGAAAATACAAGAGTTAGCAGTAGAGTATGATAATTAAATTATATGTCTCAAGTAATCTCATTAAGACGAACTTAAAGATATGGAGAAGAAATTCAATGGAGAACTTATGTCAAAAGAAGAGGAGCTGCAAGCAATGATGCTGATTTGCGGAAATTCTTCTGCAAGAGTAAACAATTTAACAAATTTAATATTTGAATTAACATTGATTTGCAGACAGGAAGGGAGCAAGGCAGCAGCGAAGAAGTTGCAATGTCAGCTTGTTCAAACTGTGAATTACACTCTAAGCAATCACTTTTCATGAAGAAGGAGTTAGAAGAAACGCATATTAAATTAAATGCTTTTGCAGCAGAGAAAGACCAATAATAAGAAGAAATTAACTTTCTAAAAGACTAATAATCAAGAAT
>Ga0302284_1000508_pt1 | contig 18169 bp, 12 predicted proteins | sample III_Fen_E2_1_FD_198760 | JGI IMG/M metagenome (GOLD analysis project Ga0302284, IMG submission 198760) | Peat permafrost microbial communities from Stordalen Mire near Abisko, Sweden - III_Fen_E2_1 | ecosystem: Environmental > Terrestrial > Soil > Wetlands > Permafrost | place: Sweden: Abisko...
AAATAACCTTTTCTTCAAACCGGTATCTGAAACCAAATCTTATGTTGTACGTTCGGCAGCTGAAAGTGTCATTCTGAGATTATCCGCGGGAGAAGACAAATATATAGAGTATAAGTATACCCTTGCTCCCGATAAATATACCGTTGATTTTAATGTTACGTTCAAATCAATGGAGGGTATTATTGCATCAAACCAGAACAGCCTGACATTAGACTGGAAAATGTACATGCCACAACAGGAGAAAGGACGACAGAACGAAGAGACCTATTCCACTATAAATTATAAATATTATCAGGATGAAGTTACAGGACTCGGCACACGTCAGTCAAAAGAGAATGTGAAAAGCGATGTTGCAACAAAACTAAGCTGGATATCATTCCAGGATCAGTTCTTTTCATCAATTATCATTTCCAATGATTTCTTTCTGAATGCATCTGTGAGTTCAACGAAAACAATAACATCAAAAAGGTACCTCAGATACTATACTACTGAAGTTGGTATTCCATTTGGCGCAGGCTCTTCCAATTCTGTTAACATGAGATTGTTTTACGGACCAAATTCAATTCCAATATTAAAAAAGGAAAAAATCCAGCTTGAAAAGGTTGTTTTTCTTGGTAAAAACATTATTGGCTGGATAAACAGGTTTGTGATTATCCCGATCTTCAACTGGCTTAACCATTTCATAAGCAATTTTGGTATTATTATTCTTATTCTGACAATAATAATTAAAGTAGTTCTTTTCCCTCTTACATTTAAATCTTACCAGTCTCAGGCTAAAATGCAGGTCCTGAAGCCAATGGTTGAAGAACTTGGAAAGAAATTTCCAAAGAAGGAGGATGCTATGAAGAAGCAACAAGCTACAATGGATCTTTATAAGAGGGCAGGAGTGAACCCTATGGGTGGCTGTCTTCCTATGCTGCTCCAGATGCCTATCCTCTTTGCTATGTTCAGGTTTTTCCCTGTATCAATTGAATTAAGGCAGGAACATTTTCTCTGGGCTACAGACTTATCAACATATGATTCAATTCTGCATCTGCCTTTCATGATACCTATGTATGGGGATCATGTAAGTCTTTTTACGCTTCTTATGACTGCATCGACGCTGCTGACCATGAAAATGACAGGTTCTTCTCCAGGTTCAGATCAGCCCGGAATGAAGATGATGATGTACATGATGCCCATAATGTTTATGCTTATCCTTAATAACTTTTCAGCAGGTCTTACATATTACTACTTCCTGGCGAATATGATCACTTATGGTCAGAATATGCTTTCAAAACGGTTCATTAACGCTGGTGACGTACTGGCAACGCTTGAGGTAAATAAAAAGAAACCAATGAAGAAATCAAAATGGCAGCAGCGGCTTGAAGATGCTGCCAAACAAAGAGGCATAAATCCTCCCAAAAGATAAATTTTATCTAACCAATTATAAAAAGGCTGTCCTCCAATTGGAGGATAGCCTTTTTTGTAATATTCTGAATTTCATTTATAAAAGGTATTAATCCTTTCCCTGACTTTCCCTTTTTGTTTAACTTTATATTGTATATACTAATCAGAGATAGCTATTTGTGTGTTTGCTCATTACTCCCTATGTGCAACTCCGTTTAGCTCTGTGATACTCCTTGTTTAATGTATTTCATCTTATGGATTCATGCGGAAAATCATTCATTGAGCGAAGGAAATGTGGTGAGCACATATTATTTAAAAGTTAAAAATTATTAAATTAATTCTGCGATTCGAAAAAAGCACTAAATTTATTTCTTCCAATTAAATGGGGAAATGGGAAAGAAATTTAAAAATAAAGATTTAGCCGCCAGGCTCGGCGTATCGGGTACGTTAGTATCATTAGTCCTTAACAATAAAGCTGATCAGCAGGGGATCCGGAAAGATACCCAGGAAAAAGTTCTAATGCTCGCGAGGCAGATGGGCTACTATGAAACAGTTCTGGAAAAGGACGATCCTTCACCAACTGAAGAAAAACCTGGAGTGCTAGGGATGATCGTGCCTTCTATTAATGATCCTTTCGTTATTCAGATCACGCCATATCTTCAAAAAGCGTTTTCAAGCATCGGGGTTGGATTTTCTATTGTAACAAAAGATCCTGATGATCAGAGATATGATCGCCTGGTTGGGGCATTTAAGAAATTTTACAGCGGCCTTATCCTTGTAGGGGATGCAGCTGATGAAGCTACAATACGCACCCTCAGAACAACCGATTATCCTTTTGTTCTACTGGAAAAACCTTTAAAGACATTGAGGATCAACACGGTTAGTACTGATACTGTCGCTGGGGCTCAACTTGTTGTAAATCATCTGGATAAGTTAGGATATAAAAATATCATTATTGTCTCTAATTACAGAAAAACTCATTCTGATTCTGCTGCAATTCAGGATATTATTGACGCAATAGACAAAAAAACCAATATCAACAAGCCAATTATAATTGAATTGGATAAAACGTACAATGGCGATGAAATAGATGCTTCACAATTTGATATGTATCTGCGACCGCCTTACCGTGCTGATGCAATGATTATCATGAATGCAAATATTGTATATTCCATAATGGCTCTGCTTAGGAAAAAGAAATTAAGGGTTCCTCAGGATATCGCAGTTATTTCAATGGAAGAGGGTACGGGCTTCGACCTGATGTTTACACCTGTAACTTGCCTTCGAAAGCCTCTTTCAGGAATTTCCACCAAAGTTGCAAATATGATATGGTCTGAAGTGAAGAACTCCGGAAAGGGAAAATTTAAAAGGCAGGTTAATATATCACCTGAACTTATTGTAAGAAATTCCTGCGGCACACTCTAGAATTGCTCTGTTGCTGATATGAAAATGAATCTAAAGATTGTTAGAACTAATAATGTAGAGACAGGTCTTAGGCCTGTCTCTACTATTTCCGGACCTGTCTCTACTATTTCCAGACCTGTCTCTGCTCTTTATAATTCGATCTCTGCACTTTGCAGGCTTGTCACTGCTCTATTAACGATTATAATGCTTGTTATATCCTGTTCCGGTGATCATCTTATAAATAACAGAGATTATCGTGCTGAAACCGAAAAAGCGTTTTCACTTAAAAAAGAACTATCTGTTCACAGAGACTCAGCTCTCTTTTCAGTCTTTAAGCAGAAACTTTCGATTCAGCAATCTGAAGCCCTGAAGTTTTTATATGCATATATGCCATTAAGCGATCTTGCAGATTATAATGGTGATTTTTTCCTTGCTAACGTTAATGTAGCATTAAGGGCAAGAAAAGAAACGAGCTGGGGAAAAGTAATACCTGAAGATATTTTTCTTCATTATGTTCTTCCTTGCAGGATAAATAACGAAAACCTCGACTCTTTCCGGATTGTCTATTTTGATGAAATTTTAAACAGGGTTAAGGGTAGGAATGTCGAAGATGCTGCACTTGAGGTAAATCATTGGTGCCATGAAAAAGTTGCCTATCAGCCTGCCGATATCAGGACTTCAGCCCCTATGAGTACCATTCTCTCAGCAAGAGGAAGATGCGGGGAGGAGTCTACATTCACTGTAGCCGCACTCCGCACTATCGGGATCCCTGCCAGGCAGGTCTATACTCCCCGCTGGGCTCATAGTGATGATAATCATGCCTGGGTAGAAATCTGGGTTAACGGCAGCTGGTACTATCTTGGAGCATGTGAACCTGAGCCTGTACTTGACCGTGGCTGGTTTACCGAACCTGCAAGAAGAGCTATGCTGGTGCATACAAAATCCTTTGGTGCATCTCTCGGCGATGAAAATGTAATTATTAAGAATTCTGATTACTCTACGGTAAACAATCTGGCAAAATACGCAATTACGAAAAAAATATATATAAAAGTTATTGGAAGGGATAATGCGCCTGCGAGTAATGCCATGGTAGAATTTCAACTTTATAATTATGCAGAATTTTATCCACTCGCAGTTATTCCAACTAATGAAAACGGATTAAGTCAGTTTGAAACAGGTCTTGGTGATTTACTGGTATGGGCACATAAAGGTGATGATTTCGACTTCAAAAAAATATCAGTTGCTGAGACTGATACATTAATACTTAAACTTAATGAACACTCTGGCAGCCGAACCAGTATTGATATGGATCTTGATGTCCCCATAGTCCGTACACCGCTTCAGGGACCGTCACAAGCTCTCATCGATCAAAATTCGAAAAGACTTGCCAAAGAAAACAATATCCGTCAGAAGTTTACAGATTCATGGATGACGGCTGCAAGTGCTAAACAACTCGCATTGACTTTGAATCTTGATACTGTACGGGTAAGAAATGTAATTGAAAAAAGCATGGGCAATTTTAAAGTAATCAGCTCATTCTTGTCTGAAACACCAGACTCGTCACGTCAATTTGCATTGTCATTGTTAGAAATACTGCCTGATAAGGACCTTCGTGATGTTAAAAGAACCGTGCTTACAGATCATCTCAGTAATACACACTTACATACTCATGCTGGCAGTGATCAGGAGAACAGTATATTCCTGGAATATATCCTGAATCCAAGGATTGCAAATGAACTTTTAGTTTCATGGAGACACTATTTTTTATCAAAACTTCCTTCACAATTGATCAAAAATGCAGAAAGCAATCCCTTGCTGGTTATTCAGTACCTGAATGATAATATCAAAATTTGTAATGAGGAGAACTATTATAATACCCCACTAACTCCTGTGGGGGTTAATGAACTCAGAGTCTCCGATGAAGCTTCACGTGCAATCTGTTTTGTTGCAATATGCCGGAGTGTGGGAATACCAGCCAGATTGGAGCCAGGCAGGAACATACCTCAGTACTTCTTTAACAAAGCATGGAATGATGTTTATTTTTCAGATCAGAAACACCCGGATCTGAATAATGGTTTTATTAAACTTCAATCGGAAGAGACTAAGCCTGTCCCGGAATATTATATCCATTTCACTCTGGCACGGTTTGAGAATGGCCGTTATAATACGCTTGAGTATGATTACAATAAAAAGATAACTTCGTTCAAAGAAGAGATCCCCCTGCCACCCGGACACTATATGCTAGTAACAGGAAACCGCCTAAGCGACAGCAAGATACTATCAAATATTTCCTTCTTTGATCTTGGTGTGAATGAGCATAAAACTGTCGATGTAAAAATCAGAAAGGATCTTTCGGAAAAGAAAATACTCGGCCATATTGATCCGAAGATGATAACTGCAATCTGTCAAAAAAATAATACATCTCAACTTTGTGCAAACGACAAAGGCAATGTCATCATTTGGATTGACCCTGATCAGGAACCTACCAAGCATATTTTTAATGATCTTCCCCTACTTAAAACTGAACTTGATGCATGGGGAGGACGATTTCTTTTTCTGTCAGATCCTTCAACAAAAGCAGGCAAGGTTGATGCAGGAAATATTAAAGGACTGCCGACCAATTCAACTTTCGCTGTAGATAACGGACGAACATTACTAAATGACTTTGCCAAACGGGAAGGATCAGCCGTGATGAATCTTCCTCTCGTCATTGTTACTGACAGGGAAGGAAACATATTATTCAATTCCACAGGATACCGTATCGGCATAGGTGAACAAATACTGAAATCTCTGAGATAAATTATTGCGCTTTTTTTTTGTTGAAACAGGTATATTTGTAGAGACAGGTCTGAAACCTGTCTCTACTTTATTAATTTGTTAACAAGTGTTTATATCTGACATTAATCATTTTATGCCGGGTTAAATATTTCGTTTATATTTGCTGTGATATGGTGTTACAATGAATTTAATCATTGTAATGAAAAGGGAATGCGGTTTGAATCCGCAACAGTACCCGCTGCTGTGATGCCCGATCACGCTTTGCGTGATGATGGTTTTCTGAAATACCTGCCACTGTGGCGCAAGGCGCCATGGGAAGGCTTTAGAAAACCGGGATAAGTCAGAAGACCTGCCAGAAAAATCTGATATTCAAAGCTTTCGGGGAAAAAAGCGTAGGATCATTCATTGATTCTCCACTTAAGTTTCCCTGACGGCACCGGATGTTGGAAGCAAATACATATTAAAATTGTCGTGGAATAACATTTTTGAATAAGTGGAGATTACAAAAAAAAGAACTTTCGTTTCTCATGTGAAAAATACCTTAGTTTATATGGTATTCTTCCTTCCTGTTCATTATTCCGGACAGATCTCCACAGATCTGGATACAATTAAAATTAAAGAGGTAGTTATCAGCAGAAACAAGCCGGATACAGAAGCTTCAGGATATAAGAAAACCAAAATTGATTCATCAACTCTCGTTAATTACAGTAACAGGAATCTTTCCGATATGCTCTCAGAGAACACAGATATTTATATTAAAAGTTATGGAATGGGAGGGACCTCAACGGTTGCATTCAGGGGAACAACGGCAAGTCACACAATAATAGACTGGAATGGAATTAATATTAACAGCCCCATGTTGGGACAGTCAGATCTTTCCCTTTTCCCGGTTGGTTTAGTTGATGATGTTAATATTTACTTTGGCGGCGCTTCGATGTTGTTGAATAATGGTGGAATAGGCGGCACAATTAATCTTGAAACAGCACCTGTCTGGAACAAGGAAACGGTGATCTCATTAAATTCGGGAATAGGAAGTTTTGGAAGTTATTCAGAATTACTTAAAGTAAAACTGGAAACAATAAATTTCAAACAGTTACGAAAGCTTTTCTGCAAGGGTCCGAAAATGATTTCAGATATCTGAATACTCAGTCTATCCAGAGCCGGATAACTGAAACACGTACAAATAACCAGGTCTCCCAGCGGGGATTTGTACAGGAATTTTATTACAAAAATTCTGAAAATCTTTTATCAGCCAGATTTTGGTACCAATCAGCTGACAGAAACCTTTCCCATCCGATAGGGATCCCTGACCAGGGTGAAAAGCAATTTGATCAATCATTGCGGACAATGCTGAATTATGACAGAGTTGTAGGGAAAAGCAACTTTTCACTCACCTCAGCTTGGGTTATGGACAGGATGAATTATTTTAACCACGTAGATACCATTGACTCGAGGAACCTTTCGAAAATGCTTACTCTGAAAGCAGGCTTTGAAAATCCCATCGGAGATTTTACTAAGCTTAAAATTGTATTGGACGAAGAATCAAATGTTATAAATTCAGTTAACTATACCCATAAAACAACAAGAAATACTGCATCGGCAAGTGCAATAATTGAGTGGAATAAGGCGAGGGTTGGGACGACAATCCTTATTCGTGAGATATTGGACAGGCAAACTCTGCTTATTCCTGATTTTTCTGCCGCACTGCAGCTTAGATTAATTAATGCACAGGAATATTATATCAAGGCAAACCTCTCAAGAAATTCTAAAATTCCGACTATGAATGACTTGTTCTATGGGTCAGGTGGCAACCCTGACTTAAAGAATGAATATTCACTGATTTATGAGATCTCTTATGAGATGAATCAGAAAATCTCTGTTCCTTTACGTTTAAAATATAATCTGACGTTCTTCCGTTATGCAATAGATGATATGATACAATGGCAACCGGGAGAGCAAATTTACTGGACTGCTGAGAACATTAAAAAAGTAATATCATCTGGTGCTGAATCTTCACTATCAGTTGATTATAAGTATAATCATTTAAATGCAACTATTAAGGCAGGTTACATATTAACATTGGCTAAATATGGAGAATCAAAGTATAAAAATGATAATTCGGAGGGGAAACAGCTAATGTATGTTCCTGTAAATCAGGCTAATGCATCGTTAAGGATGGGTTATAAAAGTTTTTACACATCGTGGGTGTCTAGCTTTACCGGAACGAGATATACAGCAACTGATAATTCAGCTTTTCTTAACGGCTATTTTATCAATAACGTTATGGCTGGAATGAAATTGCCTTTGAAAAGCTCTTCAGTGGATATAAATTTTAATGTAGAGAACCTTTTCAATATTAATTATCAGTCAATTGCTAATTATCCTTTGCCAGGACGATATTACAATATTAAAATTTTATTTCAATTTATTAAATAATCTGAAAATGAAAACATTAATAAAAACTGCTCTTCTCTTTCTGCTGGTTGTTTCCTGTATAAAAGATCCAAAATTACCGAATATAAGTTATACAATGGGAGGCGGAGTTATTCTTCTTGATGAAGGAAATTACAGAAGCGGAAACGGTTCCTTGTCATTTTACTCATACGACTCATCCAAAATTTACAATGATCTGTTTTCTTCAGCTAACGGCCGTCCGCTGGGAGATGTTCCAAATTCGGTACTTTTGAAGGATACGAAGGCATATATTGTTGTAAATAATTCCGGAAAGATTGAAGTTATTGATCCATCAACTTTTGTCTCAAAAGCAACCATCGAAAATCTTAAATCCCCACGGAATATGGCAATTTTAAGCGATACAAAAGCATATGTTACAAGTTTATCTTCAGACTCAGTCGCAATTATTAATCTTACCAGTAACACTGTGTCGGGCTATATTAACATGCATAAAACTTCCGAATCTATAATTGTTGCAGGAAGTAAAGTGTTTATTTCAAATTGGGCCGGAGGAAAAGAAGTAATGGTGATTAATTTTGCAAATGATACAGTGGTGGATTCAATACAAGTGGGAGCAGAACCTGAGAGTATGGTATATGACCGCAATGGAAGGCTTTGGGTGCTCTGCAACGGTGGTTACGCACGAAAAAATAATGCCGAACTTTATGAAATAAATGCCGCAACCAATAGAATTGAAGAAAAGTATATTTTTCCTACAATTGACGATTCTCCAACCTGTCTTAATATCGATAGCTTTGGCCAGACACTATACTTCATTGATAAAGGCGTCATGCGGATGGATATTGGCTCTCCATCGTTGCCAACAGGACCTATAATCGAACAGGGAGGCGGACAGTACTACTACAAACTTGCAATAAATCCCCTCAATGGAGATATCTTAGTAACAGATGCACTTGATTTTGCTCAGCAAGGATACTTATATATTTATTCCTATAGGGGAGATTTTGTCTCAAAACAAAAAGCCGGTATAATACCAGGATCAATGTGCTTCAATCTGACAATAAATTCTCAGACTAATTAAAAAATCATCCTGTAATTCCTTCTTTTAAAGAGATGAATATCCTGAAATACATATCATTATGTCTGCTTATTGTCGTTTCAGGTTGTGGCAAAGGGAAAAAAGATACCGGTTATTTAACAGAGACTCGTAACAAAATTTCAAGAGCGGAGCGTCTCAGCATTGTGCAGAAGGATGGCTGGACCGAAGTTAAAATTATTGATCCCTGGCAGGGAGCAAATGGTGTCAAACAGGTTTATTATCTTGCAAAAAGAGGATCACGATTACCCGAGTGGATGGATTCTTCAGCTGTAATATTTGTGCCTGTACAAAAGATGATTTGTATGTCGACAACGCACGTTGCAATGATAACTGCACTAGGTGAAGAAAATAGTCTTGCGGGTGTTTCCGGAATTAATTTTATTTATTCACCTTCTGTTCTCAGGAATGCTGAAAAAGGATTAGTTGCAGATGTCGGTTATGAAGCTAATCTTAACAAGGAGCTGATCATCAAGATATCACCTGATCTTATAATGATCTATGGTATTGGAAGTGAATCATCAGGTTATCTTGGAAAAATCAGAGAACTTGGAATAAAAGTCATAATCAATGCTGATTATCTCGAAACTGACCCGTTGGGACGGGCAGAATGGATAAAACTTTTTGGAGCTTTATACTCAAAGGATAACCTTGCTGACAGTTTGTTTAACAGTGAAGAAGATGCATATACCAGGCTGAAGTCATTAATTATAAAAAGTGTCACAATTAGACCAAAAGTTATGCTTGGTCTTCCTTTTAAAGACACCTGGTTTATTTCACCTGGTAATTCATTTATAAGTAACCTTATCAGCGATGCCGGCGGGGATTATTTGTGGAAGGATACCAAATCTCCCGTTTCAATGCCTTATGGGATTGAAAATGTTTATATCCGGGGATTGAAAGCCGATTACTGGCTGAATATCAGCAGTGTAAAAAACAGGAAAGAGATAACAAGTGTCGATCCGAGACTTGATGATTTTCCTTGTTTTAAAAATGATAATCTGTTCAATAATAATAAAAGGATCACTGAAAAAGGAGGAAATGATTTTTGGGAGAGCGGAGCTCTTCATCCACATTTGCTGCTTAAAGATATTGCAACAATATTGCATCCTGAAATTTTTCCCGGTAATGAGTTGATGTACTACAAAAAGATTGACTAAAAACAGGAGCCTTGAAAACAGCAGTACAGAAAGATTTAACTAATGAAATAAATTCAGGGAGGAAAGCAAATCTCATTTTCATATGTCTTTTCTTACTTCTGATTCTCTTCCTTATTCTTGATATTTTTCTTGGGTCTGTTAATATACAGCCATCGGAAGTAATCGGTGCATTTTTCAACAATTCGCATACTGGTTTTCAAACTATCATTTTAAAATTCAGGTTGCCAAAAGCCATTACAGCTCTGACAGTAGGAATTGCTTTGTCGCTTAGCGGTCTGCAAATGCAGACTGTATTCAGAAATCCGATGGCCGGGCCCTATGTTCTGGGAATTAGTTCCGGAGCAAGTTTGGGTGTTGCTTTTGTTATTTTAGGATTTTCTTCAACTATTACGCCTGAAAGCCTGACCGGCTTTGGTAATTGGATACTGGTTGCAGCATCATGGGTGGGAGCAGGTGCAGTGATGCTCCTGATTATGGTTATTTCCTCCAAGGTAAAAGATATAATGACGGTACTTATTCTTGGAATTATGCTTTCAAGCGGGATATCAGCGGTTGTTACAATTATGCAGTATTTCAGCAATGAGACACTGTTGAAAGCTTATGTTATCTGGACTATGGGAAGCTTAGGCAATCTTACAGTAAATCAGTTGAATGTTCTTTTAATTTCAGTTTCAGCTGGTATAATTCTCAGCCTTTTCTCATCAAAAATGTTAAATGCCTTGCTGCTTGGCGAAAATTATGCAGGCAGTATCGGGCTTAATGTCAGGTTTGCCAGAGCGGTAATATTTATATGCACAAGTATCCTTGCCGGCAGTGTTACTGCTTTCTGCGGGCCTATTGGATTTATAGGAATCGCTGTCCCGCATATTGTACGAATTCTCTTTAAAACTTCAGATCATAAGATATTAATTCCTGGTACAATTCTTATGGGAGGGGCAGTGATGCTTGCCAGCGACATACTGTCGCAATTGCCGGGTTCCGAAACAGTTCTGCCGATAAATGCTGTTACTTCTCTTATCGGTATTCCGGTGGTTATCTGGGTTATATTACGTAATCGGCAATATTCAGACTCTTTTTGATGGAAATGAATTCAAAAGAAATATTATCGGTTGATTCATTGAGAATCGGGTATGGCTCGGGAAAAAACGAGAATGCACTTCTTCCACCTTTAAATGCCAGTGCCAATTTCGGTGAGCTCATAGCAGTTATAGGAAGAAACGGAATTGGAAAAAGTACACTTTTAAGAACGCTAACCGGGCTTCAACAACCACTCGGAGGTAATATTTCTTATTATTGGAAAAATATCAAAGATTACACAAGAATCGCACTGGCACAGAAAGTGGGCTATATATCTACTGAAATTGTCAAGGTAAGTAACATGCGCGTATATGATCTGGTTGCTCTTGGAAGATTCCCGCACACAAACTGGATCGGAAAAGTCGGAATGAGAGACCATGAGATCATACTGGATGCCTTGAAAAAGACTTCTATGTCCTTCTTTGCACAAAAGTTCATTTCAGAACTTTCAGATGGCGAACGTCAGAAAGCGATGATTGCAAGAATCCTGGCACAGGATACTGGAATTATGATAATGGATGAGCCAACTGCTTTTCTTGATATTGCAAGCAAATATGAGATTCTTCATCTGATGCATCAACTATCAGGAAGCGGTACCAAAACAATCATCTTCTCAACTCATGATCTTCAGATGGCGATCAGTCAGGCTGATAAGATCTGGCTGATACTTGAGAACGAATTGATCGAAGGTGCCCCTGAAGATCTGATGCTCGCAGGTGAGTTTGACCATCTTTTTGATTCATCGACCGTTATGTTCAATTCTGAAGATGGTACTTTTTCATTCAGGAGTGAAACAAAGGGAGCTGTTTATTTAGAAGGTGAAGGAAACAAAAGATTCTGGACTGAAAAAGCGATTAACAGGGCAGGATTTAAAGTGTCAAAAGAAAAAACACTCCCTTTTATAATTCTTCCGACAACAAATCATTCTCCCTGGAAACTTGTCAATGGGACCGAAATTTTGGAGTTCAGATCACTTTATGAATTAATGGGTTGTCTCAGCAGAACAACTACAAGGTCTATTTAAAATACTTCCTGTAATTGTCAATAAAAGGGCTGATTTCTTCAACAGCAAGCTTCTTGGCTATTATTTTTTTGTTCTTATCCAGAATATAGATAGTAGGTGTGGAATTCACATTATAGTAAAAGTCAAAATGTGAGCTTCTCTGCGGATCCCAACCATTTATCCATGTAATTTTATTATCCTCTATATATTTTGTCCATTTTACCTTGTCTGAAGTAGTACAAACAGCAAAAACTTCGATGGAATAGTCTCTTGGCTTATCATAGAAGGCCTTTAGTTTTGGCGTGGCTTCCTTGCAGTGTCCGCAATCGGGTTCCCAGAAGTAAAGGATAGTAAATTCTTTTTCAACATCATAGAGTGAAACAAATATGCCTTTAAAGGAGTCCATGACCATGTTTTGAGCTTTTTTGCCTATAAGATTTGGCCTTATCATATCAATTTGCTTTCTGAGATCATCTTTAAACTCTTTGGTTACCCAGTCTGCTTTCCCTGAAAGATAGATATCGTCTGCCAGCTTCACCATCACTGCATCATGACCCATTATTTCACTTTCTCTGAAATGATTAAAAAGATATACGGCAACGAACTGGTACACCTTGTAATTATTTCTGCATTTTTCAATTAATTTGTCGATTTCCTTATTAATTGAATCAGGGGCCTGAATTATCACAGATGTAAAGAAAACATTCAGTCTCGAGTAAAGGATAGGTGTCCGAAGTAATTTTTCATCAATAAGGTCAATATTATCGAAAAAATGATCCTTGTTATAAAGGTAACTTTTAATCCACCTAACAGAATCAGGTTTGGCGAATCCTATTGGAACCGGAAAATCAGGAACATCTACCGGAAGCAGCGCTTTTACCAGGATTGCGAGTAAATTTCCGTTGTTTGCCTGAATTACATCTTTGAGGTATGATTTCATATTTTCTTCCTGACTCTTCTGAACTGGACTAAGTATTTTCAGAGAATCGCTGTTCAGCCTGTTATTCTGAATTCTTTTCGAAATGGAAGCAGACTGCTGTTGCAATGACATCCATTTTTTCTGATATGCCACGAAAGCTGTGTTCTCATCTGACCCGGTAAATTTGAGGGTATTGAAGAAATCCTTGTAGTCGCAGCTTAGTGAAAAGCGTTGACCTGAGGATATTAAAAACTCAAAATATTTCCTTCCGGGTAAGACGATCATATATATACCCGAAGGAAGAGTTTCCTGTCCATGTACTATTCCATGGCCAGCTTTGTCGAGTTTTATTGTATCTTTTATATACTGCTTGTCACCTAAATGATATGCCATAAAAACTGTCGAATCCTGGAGCCCTTTTACAGTTATATCAATTGCATAGCCGTTTTTTAATTGTCCAAACGAAAAAACCGAGACTGATAAAAATAAAATTATTAAAAAAACCTTTCTCATTTATATGTAAGATTACTGACGCGATCCGCAAAATTAGCTAATGCAAATTCTTTGCCAAAGATTGTCCGACAAATATTATGAAAATTATCGTACATTTGATTGAATAACCTCTGACCGAAATGAAGATCTCATTGCTGATTCCTGTATTGGATTATGATATTGTTGCGCTTGTTTACAGCATGAAAAATGCGATGGGCAAAGTACCTGAGTTCTGTGAGATACTTATTGGCGACGATGGCTCCACAGCAGAATTCAGTGAAAAATATAGATCACTCGAAACAGAAAATATTAAAGTTATCTCTTCTGAAAAAAACATTGGCCGTGCTGCGATCAGGAATAAACTGGCTCTTGAAGCCAAAGGTGATTACCTGCTTTTTATTGATGCCGATGTAATGCTGCCGGGAACAGCCGAAGCATATATTCTTAAATGGCTCCCCAGTATGAAAGTTTCAAGAGTAATATGCGGCGGAACACTATATCACGAAAGCGCTCCCGGCGATCCTGACAAACTGCTCCGGTGGAAATATGGGAAATGGAGAGAACAGAAAAGTGCCGTTGAAAGAAATAAACACCCTCATGCCGGATTTTCAACTTTTAATGTTCTCATTGACAGATCTGTATTCTCTAAGATACGGTTCAATGAGGAATTAAAGCAATACGGTCATGAAGACACGCTTCTTGGTTATCAGCTGAAAAAAGCAGGTATTGGGATTCTTCATATTGACAATGGGCTTATGCACGAGGGACTTGAATCGAACAGGGAGTTTCTTAACAAAACCAAACTTGGAATTGAAAACCTCAGCAAGCTTTATGATAAAGTAACTGATAAGAAAGCATTTTCAGAAACTGTTATTCTCCTCGGATTTTATAATAAACTCAAGTTTTTCGGACTGACCAGAATTATGGCGGCTATTTTTATCAGATATCGGGACCGGATGGAAATCAGGCTTGACTCCAGTGATATCTCCCTGTTATTATTCGGTTTTTATAAGATGAGCATGTTTTGTACTTACAGGGAAATTCACAACAGGAAAAAAATCACACCTGTCTTCTAGCTTTTAATCGTTCAAAAGCCGATGTTATTTGCGAATAGGATCGCAGGCAAAAACATACTACTCAATTCGTAGTTACCGTTTTATGCAGGATCTTGGATAATTCTTATTGATTATGAATCAGTTATAATTCAATTTTCATAAGATCTATATTACCGTCGAATCTCCTAGTTGCTTTTAATATAAAATCAAATCTGTTGACCATTGTACACAGAAAAAAGTCAGTCGGAGGGGAGAAATCAATATTTATTGGATTAAAGAATCGCTTGCCGGAGCTGTTTTGAAGATCGGCAATTCTGGTTTCAGCAATGAATTTTTCATTATTAAGTTCCGTTGCTATCATTTCTGCACACATCAGATCCTCTTCAGCAGAATTTGTGGCCCTGTATCCCATAGCTACGAGTGACACATGATCGGGGTTGATTGATTTTATGTATTTAACGATAGCACTTGCATTTACAAGACTTCCCGTCAATATTGCATCAGCATGAACGGCATTTATAAGTCCCTGTGTCCCGGCTGTAGTTGTTTGAATAACAGTTTTTCCCGAGAGATCGGCTTTAATAATTTCCGTAGGACTATTTCCAAAGTCAAAACCGGGGATTTTTTTCTCGTCGCGCTCACCAACCAGAACGCAATTTTTATAAGTCGCTTTTAGTTTCAGAGCTTCAGAGACTTCCGCTGTAGCGATTATTCTCACTGCCCCGGCATCAATTGCATAACATGCAACTGAAAAGGCCCTGAAAACATCTATAATGACAGCCACACCTTTTGAATTCCTGGCACCTTCAACAAATTCAAGTATTTCAACTTTCATTTTATCAATGTTTTGAAAGTGAAAATAGCAATTTTTTTACTTATTCCATTTCATGCCCAAGGTATTTCGTATATTTGATGCGGAGAGCATTTTCTACAAATAACTTATTGATATTAATGCAAATATAACATTATGGTAAATCCTATTACATGGATGCTGGACCTGCTCAAGAGATTTAACCATATTATCTGGAATACACCGCTTTCGGAGATTTCAAAAGGTAAGACTTTTATATTTAAACAATTGAGAATAATTGTCCTGGCTGCAAGAGGCTTTTCAAACGATAAGGTTTCAATGCGGGCCTCTGCATTGACTTTCTATTCGCTTCTTTCTGTTATACCTATTGCAGCAATCGTATTTGCAATCGCCAAGGGATTTGGTCTTGATCAAACTCTTCAAAACCTGATAGTCGAAAAGAACCAATCGGAGCAGGAAGTTCTCTCATGGCTTCTTCAGAATGCCAGGATTGCTATTGAAAAAACCAGTGGAGGTTATATAGCGGGTATTGGTATAATAATTCTTTTCTGGTCGGTAATGTCACTGCTCAATCATATTGAGAGCTCATTCAATCATATCTGGCAAATCCGTTCAGCCCGGCCCTGGCTCAGGAAATTTACCGACTACCTGACCATAATGCTTATCGCCCCTGTTTTTATTATCCTTTCAAGTGGTATAACCGGTTTTATAATTAAGGGGCTTCCTGAATATATGGCTAACGCACCCATTCTTGACTTTTTTAAACCTGTTATCAGTTTTTTAGTCAGGTTTATTCCTTATTTTATTAGTTGGGTGTCACTGACAATACTTTTCATTATTATGCCAAATGCAAAAGTAAAGTTTGTGCCGGCCTTGATCTCGGGTATAATTGCAGGTACCATACTTCAGGGTATACAGTGGTTATATATAGATCTTCAATTCGGGATTACAAAGCTGAATGCCATTTATGGCAGTTTTGCCGCAGTGCCCTTATTTATTATCTGGATACAGAGTAGTTGGAGTGTGGTCCTCCTTGGAGCGGAAATATGCTTTGCCAATCAGAATATCTCGAGATATGAGCTGGAGTCTGAAGCCCTGAATATAAGCAACTATCAAAAACGGGCGCTTATACTGATGATTATGCATATGATTATCCGTAATTTTATATTGGGTGAAAAACCTATCAGTGCTGAATATATTGCAGCTAATCTGAAAATCCCCGTCCGGCTTGCACGTGATATTCTTGCAGATCTCAGCAGCGCTAATCTTGTTTCGATAATTCACGAAAATGAAGAGAAAGAACGATTATATCAACCGGCTATTGATGTAAACAGATTAACAGTAAGTTACGTATTTTCACGTCTCGACAAAAAAGGCGTTGAGCAGATAATGGTGATAAGGAATAAAGATTATGAGAAGATCATCTCGATGCTGGAAAAATTTGACAAGATGATTGCAAAATCTGACTCGAATATATTGATCAAAGATCTTTAATCTGATTTCCTTTGTGCTATTTAGATTTTGTTTCTCGTTTAATAGTTTTCAACAAAGCTTATAAATTCTGGAAATGATTTCCATTCATTAAACAAATAATGAGGAAGTTTAAGGACTATATTTTTTGTGTGTTTTTCTTTTTCCCAATATCCCTCCAGGTTTTTTGAAGGAAAAACACGGTCTATATCGCTCGTTACAGCATAATCCCATCTGAATCCAGGATCTTTCTGCTCCATTATCCGGTTATAGAGCCAGCGGAGTTCATCATGCAAGGATTTCAATGTTCGGTGGGGGATTCTATCAATGTTTGAAAGGTATGACTTTTTATCTCCGAACATCCTGAAGTAGAATTTATCTATGTTTTCTTCAGTAATGTGATTTAGAGTACCTTCGAATATATTCAGCGGTATCCCATACATGTCATCTGCAGGAACCGGGGTTCCGTTAACAGCTATGGTAACATCGGGTTTAATGCCTGTTTTTGGCGAAAGATATTCAGCCGCCCAGACCCCTAACGACCAGCCTATAAGTGTAATTTTTTCATAAGTTTTCATTTCAGGAAGAACCAGAGCTTCGTCTGCAGAATAGTTATAAAAAAGAATAAAATCAAACTCGTCATTACATAGTGGTGTGAAGACGTTTTCATCAGTGCCCCAGCCTCCATATAATACAACAAGATGATTATTCTTTTCCCGTCTTCTGATATAGGTCTTCATAACACTCTATACAGCTTATTGATAGTTTTCTTCAGTTATCCCCATTTACTGAAAGTACGCAAAGATAGTCTATTTTTTAATTCTTAATTCGCTATTCATTTGTTCAATATTCTTAATTCAAATCAGAGTAAATTAATAAATTACGAATGAAGAACATTCGAAATCAGAATTCAGAATTCAGAAGTAATGGATATTAGGCCGATCGTTGTGGTCAGAATTAACAAAGAAGTATTTGCTATTTTTAGAATCTTGCAAACAGATAAAAAAATAAGAGGAGGAAGGGTGGTTGTGAGAATCAGGAGCGGGCTTTATTAATGAGATAATTCCCGTGTCTACTGTCTGATAAAAGGATGGAACCAT
>Ga0302284_1000511_pt1 | contig 18129 bp, 20 predicted proteins | sample III_Fen_E2_1_FD_198760 | JGI IMG/M metagenome (GOLD analysis project Ga0302284, IMG submission 198760) | Peat permafrost microbial communities from Stordalen Mire near Abisko, Sweden - III_Fen_E2_1 | ecosystem: Environmental > Terrestrial > Soil > Wetlands > Permafrost | place: Sweden: Abisko...
TCTTTGTGTTAAATGATAATATAAGAATACCGATAAGAAATCCAAGATCTGCGAACCTTGTAACAATAAATGCCTTTTTTGAGGCTCTCACAGCTGATGGTTTCTGATAATAGAATCCGATAAGTAGAAATGAGGAGACACCAACAAGTTCCCAGAAAATGTACATCTGGAAAATATTTGTTGCCAAAACCAATCCCAGCATAGAGAAACTGAAAAGAGACAGAAACGAAAAGAATCGTTCAAATCCTTTTTCTCCTTTCATATACCCCAGGCTGTATATATGAACCATGAATGATACTGTTGTAATGACAACCAGCATCATTACCGAAATGGGATCAAGCAGAGCTCCGATATCTATATGAAGCTTATCAGTAAATTGAAGCCATGTAAAATTGAAAGCTATTATTTTCTGATATGCTCCATCTATCTTTTCACTTGAAAAAAAGTATTTGTAGGCAGTAATATACGACAGAACCGTAATTATCGCCAGTCCGCATGTTCCCAACATACCTGAGAGCTTTGGAAAATACTTGTGCCCTGCCAGTCCCAGAAATATAAACATGAGAAAGGGGAGTAGCAGAATCCAGAGTGTATAATTAAAATTTATCATATTATAAGTCTCGTAATGTTTTAAAGTTATAATGATCTTGCACCACTCACAGCATACTGCAAATCGTTTTAAAATTTCATTTCATTAACATCTTCCACATTTATGGTCGTAAATCGTCTGTAAATATTGATTATTATGGCAATTGCTACCGCAGCCTCTGAAGCTGCCACAGCAATGATAAACAGACTGAAAAACATTCCTTCCAGCTTATGCGGATAGAGAAACCGGTTGAAAGCCAGAAAATTTATATTTACTGAATTTAAAATTAATTCCACCGACATGAGGATAGTGATCAGATTCCGGCGTGTCAGGAATCCATAAACTCCTGTGAAGAACATTATTGTTGCCAGAATTAAAAAGTATTGAATTGGTATACCTGTGTTCATTTTATTACTGATTTATTTTTGGTAACCCTGTTATTTTTGGAGCTCCTTTTTTAGCGACTACTATTGCGGCAACCATAGCTGCAAGTAGTAATACTGAAATAACCTCAAATGGAAGTACATATCCGTCGTAATCAACCGACAGCAGGCTTTTCCCTATTAACCTCATGTTAACCTCTTTAGCTGCCTCCGTAGTTGCAGAAAATTTATAATCGAGAATTGTTATAATTGAGAGGATAGCTCCTGTGAGGGCAGCAAGGGCTGAGAATATATTTTTCTTCCAACCCGAAGATTCAAACTTCTGACTTATATGGCTTGTAAGGAGAATTGAAAAGATGATCAAAACAACTATCCCGCCTGCATATAGAGAAAGCTGAACCGCGGCAAGAAACTGAAAATTCAGCATGAAATAGAGACCTGAAGTTGAAACCAGCACAAACAGAAGATATACAGCTGCTCTCAGGATTCTACGACTGGTAACTGTCAAAATTGAAAAGACAACAATCATTGCAGAAAAAATAACAAACATTATCTGATTAGCAGCCATTATTCAACTCCTTTCATTAATTGTGAACCTGGTTTATTTAATGTTTTTATAAGAAGTGCTCTGTTAAAGACGGCATGTTCAAATTTCTGATCGAAAGCAAGTGCATTAGAAGGACAAGTCTTAACACATAGCCCACAAAATGTACACATACCTAACCTGTAGATATGTTTATCTATAGCTCTCTTCTTTTTGCCATCTTCGGTAATAATCGATTTTGAGATAATTTCAATCGTACCATTCGGACAGTTTAATTCGCAGATTCCACAACCGGTACACTTGTGTTCATTCTTTTCATTATGGGGCATCACCACCTCACCTTTGAAACGTTCGAACATTACAAGATCTTTACGGTTTGAAGGGTATTTCTGAGTCACAATGGTACCCGGTCTGAAAAAGTATGATCCTGTCACTTTCATACCTTTCAGAAGTGACCACACCCCAAGTATTATTTCTTTCAGATAATTTATTATACTTCTCATTCAGAGATATATATTTATAGTTATTTACTATTAAAAATGCCAGCCCATAAGGACTATAAATGCCATAATCAATACATTGACCAAGTTGATCGGCAACAAATATTTCCATTCAAGTGTAAGCAACTGATCGATTCTCAACCGGGGAAATGTCCATTTGAACCACATCATAATGAAGATTACAAAGAATGTCTTTCCTATATACCATATAAAAGGCGGTATGAAATCCATTATGTGGTTAAAACCTTCCCAGTGACCAACATGAAACGGCATCCATCCTCCGAGGAAGACAGTTGCTGCTATTGAAGCAACAATAAACATGTTGATGTATTCAGCCAGGAAAAAGAAAGCGAATTTTATTCCGGAGTATTCTGTGTGATATCCTGCTGTGAGTTCTGATTCCGCTTCTGCAAGGTCGAAGGGCCCGCGATTTGTCTCCGCTGTACTCGATACGAGAAAAATAATGAAAGCTATAAAAGCCGGAATATGACCTTTAAAAATAAACCAGCCATCTCTTTGAGCTTCAACAATTACTGATAATTGCATTGAGCCGGCTAGTACAACAATTGTAATTAGAGCCAGGCCGACTGATAATTCATAACTGACGATCTGAGCTCCGCTCCGCATAGCACCGATCAGTGAATACTTATTATTACTTGACCATCCGGCTAAAAGTACTCCGATAACTCCCATGGCTGAAACAGCGATAACATACAAGACCCCAATATTGAGATCTATGGCATGCAACCCCCTGGCAAATGGAATAGCCGCAATAGCCATAAATGATGCTATAATAACTATAAAAGGAGCAAGGTTGAAGAGAAAACCATCGGCATTCTTTATAGGGATCAGCTCTTTAAAAAGCAGTTTGAAAAGATCGGCTATAGTCTGGAAAATCCCGAAAGGACCGACTCTGTTCGGTCCAAGCCTGTTCTGCATGAACGCACATACTTTTCTTTCAGCATAAACCAGAAAAAGCCCAACCAGTGCATAGAACAGCAGGATTAACACTCCTATTATCAACAGTTCTGTAATGGTAGTCCAGAAAGGAGACATGGCATTGTGAAGGCTTTTGTCGATCCATTCCGTAAGAGCGGAAAAATCGTAGACAACTTTCCACCATGGTACTGATAGTGAAGGGGAAGAAGTTATTGTGGCTGTGTCGGGTAGCATATATTTTTTACTTTTTTTTTTTACTTTTGTCTTTTGTCTTGATTTACCTGTCAATATCAGGTATAATCAAGTCAAGCGAACCGCCTATTGCAACCAGGTCAGCTATTTTGAAACCTTTTGCAATGTGATTAAGGACTGAAAGGTTTGAAAAGTTAGGAGATCTGAATTTTACGCGGTAAGGATTCTTGTTACCGTCGCTGATAACAAAGACTCCCAGCTCACCACGGGCAGTCTCAACCCTCTGATAATATTCACCTTCCGGTAATTTTATAATTGGTTTCATCTTCACTGCAAAAGGTCCTTCCGGAATATTATCTATCAGTTGTTCAATGATATTCATCGACTCCCACATCTCTTCGATACGGGCAACATACCTGCTGAACGTATCGCCTTCAGTTAACAGGATCTCTTTGAATTGTACCCTGTCATATGCACTGTAAGGCTCATGCTTCCGAACGTCGCATGAAAATCCTGATGCTCTTCCGGTGGGTCCGGTTACACCAAAGGATATTGCATCTTCTTTTGTTAATCTGCCGATGCCTTTACTGCGTTCATGAAATATCACATTGCCTGTTAACAACTGATCATACTCGGGCAGGATTTTCCTGAAGTATTTGATGAAATCCTTAACCCGTTTCTGAAAATTAGGATGAATATCGTACATCAGCCCTCCAGGACAATTATAGCTGACTATCATTCGTCCGCCACAGGTTTCCTCAAAAATATCCAGAATTTTCTCCCTGTCACGTAACCCGTAAAAGAAACAGGTCAGGCCGCCAAGATCCATCCCGAAGCAGGCCCACCAAAGCTGATGTGACTGAATACGTGTAAGCTCCGACATGATTGTCCGGATAACTTTTATCCTGTCAGGAATTTCAACCTCAAGAGCTTTTTCGACATTAAGACAAACTGCCTCATTATTGATATGAGCAGATATGTAATCCATCCTGTCAGTAAGATGTATGATCTGTGGATAGGTTATACTCTCGCACATCTTTTCAATTCCGCTGTGAATATATCCTACATGAGGTTCTATATTCTTCACCATTTCACCTTTCAGCGAAACCAAAAGCCTCAGCACTCCATGTGTTGAAGGATGCTGTGGTCCCATATTTATAAAGTATTCCTGTTGTTCGTCAGGGAGACTGGTTATATCTTTTTCTTCCATATTACTTGGTAACGATATTTATCTCATCGACATAGTCCTTCCTTAGCGGAAAACCCCATGAATTGTCAAGGAATAACCTCCTGAGATCAGGATGATTCTTAAATTTTATTCCAAGCAGATCATATACTTCCCTTTCGTGAAAATCAGCAGTCCGCCAGATATCGGCTACCGAATCGAGCAGTGGGTTTTCTCTGTCAGAAGTCCTGGTTTTTAATACTACAACATGGTCAAAAACAGTTGACCTCAGGTGATAAATAACACCAAGATCAGCCCCATAATCTACTCCCGTGAGACAAAACAGAAAATCAAATTGAGACTCTTCTTTTTCTCTTAGTTGTCTGGCCAGCTGATATAACATGGAGGGAAGGACAGTCACTTCAAGATATTGCTTGCCTTCCTTAATCTCCAGATCATTAGCTAAAGATTTAATAAATTCTCCAAGTTGTGATTTATCCATAGGTGATCAGATTTCCGAAGTTATCGGGTATTATTTATAATCATGAGAGCTATTTCTCTCTTTCCTCGATTTAATGGTCTGAGTTTCAATCATTCGCTGAAGTTGAAGCATTCCGTATAATAAAGCTTCAGGACGTGGAGGGCAGCCCGGGACATAAACATCGACCGGGATCACATGTTCAACTCCTTTTACAACGCTGTACGAGTTTAGAAAGAAAGGACCACCTGATATTGCACAGGCGCCCATTGCAACAACGTACTTTGGTTCAGACATCTGATCATAAAGACGTTTTAAAACCGGTGCCATTTTATGTACAATAGTTCCAGCGACAACAATAACATCAGCCTGACGCGGACTGGCCCGGTATACTTCCATCCCGAACCGGGCAAAGTCGTGGCGGGGAGCACCGGCAGCCATCATTTCAATACCGCAACATCTTGTTGCAAAAGTAAGAGGCCACAGAGAATTCTTCCTTCCCCAGTTAATAACGTCATCAATTGTTGTAAGTAGAATATTGGAGCCTGATGTATTAAGAAGATCAAGGCTTTCATTATCCCCGAATTCTTCTCTCTTCATTCCTTTTATTCCCATATCAGTGCATGTTTTTTCCAGGCATATAATAATCCTAAACCCAGTATGAAGAAGAATATTAATATTTCTATAAAAGCAGCCATCCCCGTTTCCTTCATTACCACAGCCCAGGGAAATACCAGGACTGTCTCAACGTCAAATACAAGAAAGAGAATGGCAAAAAGATAATATCCCACATTAAACTGCAGCCATGTAACACCCTCAGTAGGTATGCCACATTCATAGGGTTCAAATTTCTGGGGATTGATTGATTTTGGAGCTACTATTCCTGAGAAGATCAGTACTAATCCTACAAAGCTGGCTCCTACAAGGAAAAAAAGAATTAACCATTCATTATTCATTGAAAATGGTATTAGTTTAGGTTTTAAGCCGCACAAAAATAGATTTTTTTTTTGTTTTGTGAAATGATTGACAAATGATATTAATGATATTTATCAGTTTACTTAAAAACAAGCTGTTATTTATTTCTCAGATTAGATGCATGTTACAGTCTGAAAGTAGAATCAGGGATTTTTCAGTATTTTAGCGAAATCATTAATATGACTTTTTTCATGTTATTAGATTTGCAATAATATTTACTTTAGTGGGTTATTATAAAGATCATTCATATCAGGCATTAATAAGAATACTATGAGTTCAGATACACATCATTCCGGAATTTCCGGACTGGGAGGGGAAGTGTTGGAACACACAGAAGTAAAGGTGAGCCATTGCTACCAATGCGGAAAATGTTCTGCAGGCTGTCCTCTTTCTCAAGAGATGGATTATCCTCCGAGTGTAATAATGAGGATGCTGCAGACTGGTGACGCTGCCCTTGAAGATAAAGTGTTGAGATCATTCTCAATATGGGTATGCCTTACTTGCGAGATGTGTTTTGCACGTTGCCCGATGAGCATTGATATTCCCAAAATGATGGATTTTCTGAGAGAAAAATCAATAAAGGAGAAAAAATCCAATCCAAAAGCTAAAGAAATTGTTGCATTTCATAAATCTTTTCTCGACTCAATCAGATATACCGGAAGACTTTATGAGGTTGGATTATTTGTCGATTATAAAACCAGGACTTTAAAAATTCTCGATGACCTTGCCCTTGCGCCAAAGATGATGAAACGGGGTAAGTTGAATATTATTCCTGAGTTAATAAAAGACCGTTCAGGTGTAGCCGGAATCTTCAGAAAAGCTAACAAAAAAAATAAAAACTAAATATATGACTCTCGGATTTTATCCAGGTTGTTCCCTGAAAGGATCCTCGCGCGAATACGCTGAGTCGGTCCTTGCCGTTGCGAAAGCATTCGATATCAATCTTGAGGAAATAAATGATTGGAATTGCTGCGGGGCAACAGCCGCCCATAATATGAATAAAGAACTTTCTCTGGCACTTCCTGCAAGAATATTATCTCTTGCTGAAAAACAGGGATTAATAGAAATTGTTGTTCCGTGTGCTGCCTGTTACAGCAGGTTGACTGTGACAAAGCACGAACTGTCAAAAGATACAGAACTCAAAGCTCTGGTAACAGAGGCAAATGGTCTTGAATACACCGGTTCGGTAAGTGTTTTAAATATCGTCCAGTTTCTCGATAAATATATCACTCCGAGCCTGGGTGGACGGGTGGTAACACCGTTCGATCATAAAGTTGCATGTTATTATGGATGTCTGCTCGTCAGACCGCACGAGATACTGGAATTTGATCGGGAGGAAGATCCTCAGTCGCTGGATGTTCTTATGCTTAAGGTGGGAGCAACTCCAATTGACTGGGCATTTAAAACGGAGTGCTGCGGAGCAGGCTTATCAGTTTCCAGGACAAGTTCAGTAGGCAGACTATCAGGTAAGATTATTGGTGACGCAAAAGATCGTGGGGCTGAAGCAGTGATAGTTGCCTGTCCGATGTGCCATTCGAATCTCGATATGCGACGCGATGCCATAAATTCTTATCTGGGTGAGAAAATTGATATTCCTGTCCTTTATATAACACAGGCTATCGGTCTTGCCCTTGGTCTCGACAGAAAGGCACTTGGCCTTCAGAGGCATTTTGTGAAAGTAACAGTTTGATTATTATTAAGTATATCAAGATATGTCAAAAGTTGGAGTTTTTGTCTGTCATTGCGGGGAAAACATAAGCGCCACTGTCGATTGCGCTAAAGTAGCTGAAACAGCCGGCACTTATGATGGCGTAGCCTTTAGCGTTGATTATAAATATATGTGTTCCGATCCTGGTCAGAATCTAATAAAAAGCGCTATTAAGGAAAAAGGGCTTACCGGGGTAGTGGTGGCATCCTGTTCACCCAGGATGCACGAACCGACTTTCAGAAAAGCCTGCGCCGAAGCAGGATTGAATCCCTTTATGTGCGAAATGGCTAACCTCAGGGAACATTGTTCCTGGGTTCATGAAAAAGGCGAAGCCACTACGGATAAGGCAATTGATCTGGTAAGGATTCTCGTTGAAAAGGTAAAGTATAACCATTCACTTAATGAAATAAAAGTCCCGGTCACAAAGACTGCCCTTGTAATAGGTGGAGGTATTGCCGGTATTCAGGCGAGCCTCGATATTGCCAATACAGGTCACAAGGTCATACTGATTGAGAAAGATCCTTCTATCGGTGGCCATATGTCGCAGCTGTCGGAAACATTCCCCACGCTCGACTGTTCGCAGTGTATTCTTACCCCGCGTATGGTAGAAGTTGCCCAGCATCCTAATATTACTTTGTATACATATGCTGAACTTGAAAGCCTCGAGGGATTCATCGGTAACTTCAAAGCTAAAATAAGAAGAAAATCAAAAAGTATAGATGAAAAACTTTGCACGGGCTGTGGACAATGTACGATGAAATGTCCCGTAAAGAAAATTCCGAGTGAATTCAATGAAGGACTTGGTAAGCGAACCGCAATATATGTACCTTTTCCACAGGCTGTTCCCAATAAACCTGTAATCGACAGGATAAATTGTACCTATTATATTAAAGGCAAGTGCAAAGTTTGCGAAATAGTCTGCCCGACAGGGGCGATTCGTTTCGATCAGGAAGATCAGATTATGGAAGTTGAAATCGGCGCAATAGTTATTGCAACCGGATTCACCGTAAAACAACCTGATTTCTTCCCTGAATATGGTTATGGCAAATATGCCGATGTCATAACAGGACTGCAGTTTGAACGTCTCGCATCAGCATCGGGTCCAACACTTGGAGAGATCCGGAGACCATCGGATGGTAAGATCCCTGAGAAAATTGTTTTCCTGGCTTGTGCGGGATCGCGCGACCCTGCGAAAGGTATTCCTTACTGTTCGAAGATATGCTGTATGTACATAGCTAAGCATGCCATGTTATACCAGCACAAAGTACATGGAGGAAAATCATACGTATTCTATATGGATATAAGGGCAGGAGGGAAGCAGTATGAGGAATTCGTCAGAAGAGCAATTGAAGACGACGGTGTAAATTACGTCCGTGGGAGGGTTTCAAGAATATACGAAAAGAACGGAAAGTTAATAGTAAATGGCGTTGATACACTGTTGAATGCAATGCCTGTCGAAATCGAAGCTGACATGGTTGTACTTGCCACCGCAGGTGTTGCCAATGAAGGTGCTGAAGAACTTGCACAGAAATTGCATATCTCTTACGATCCATATAAATTTTTTGCTGAAGCCCATCCAAAACTAAAACCAGTAGAAACAAATACTGCAGGTATCTTTCTTGCCGGGGCCTGTCAGGCACCACGCGATATTCCTGAATCGGTGGCTATGGCTTCGGGCGCTGCAGTTAAAGTTGCCAGCTTGTTCTCAAAAGATGAACTTACACGTGAGCCGATTATTGCAGTTGTGAACCGTCAGGCACCACCTGTTTATTCATCATGTGTGGGATGTTTCCTGTGTGTCTCAGCTTGTCCTTATCAGGCCATAGAGAAGGAAGAAATAAAGAACCGCAATGGTGAAGTTATAAAATCAATAGCAAAAGTAAATCCGGGTCTGTGCCAGGGCTGTGGTACATGCGTTGCATTCTGCCGGACAAAATCAATTGATATACAGGGTTATACACATGAACAGATGTATACAGAAGTTATGGCTTTATTAAATGAATATTAATATTTAGTATTGATGGCTGAATTTGAACCAAAAATTGTTGCTTTCGTCTGTAACTGGTGTACATATGCAGGAGCGGACCTGACCGGTACCAGCCGTATCAAATATGCTACAAATGTTCGCATTATCAGGTTTCCATGTACAGGTAGAATAGATTATATGTTATTGCTGAAAGCATTTGATGAAGGTGCCGATGGCATTATAGTATCAGGTTGTCATCCCAACGATTGCCATTATACTTCAGGCAACTTTCATGCAAGGCGAAGATGGATAATGTTCAGGTCATTATGTGATTTCACAGGAATTGATACAGAAAGAATTAAATTCTCCTGGGTCTCTGCGGCAGAAGGTGCAAAATGGGCTGATATAGTAAACGCTACCGTTACTTCAATCCGTAAATTAGGACCTTATACCGATTATAAAAAAGTAGCAAAATATCCTGAAAAGGAGGTGAGCCATGGTTGATCTGATAAAACGTGCAAAAGAGCTTCTCGAAGCCTCTGCAGTAAAGGTGGTCATTGGTTATGAGCAGGGTACCGGCAATAAAACAAGGGCTCTTTTTGTCGAAAAAGCTGAAGATGCCGATAAATTAATTTTTGATAGCCGCTGTGTTCAGAATCTTGCAACCTATATTACAAAGAAGGAAGTAAAAGAAATGGGCAAAATGGCTATTGCAGCCACACTACCTGTAATGCGAAGCATAATTCAGTTGGCATCAGAGTTTCAGGTAAATGATAGTAACCTGCTCGTACTTGGTATAACGCCCGATAGCAAGCTAGTTGAATTCGCTAATCTCGTTGAGGTCGAAACTTTTGTTCATCAGTATCAGATAGAAATTGATGAACGTAATAAGGAAATGCTTGGGAAGATGGAAAAGATGACCAAAGCTGAACGCTGGAAATTCTGGATAGATGAATTGTCTCCATGCTTTAAATGTTATGCATGCCGGGCTGCTTGTCCGATGTGTTACTGCCACCGTTGTACAGTTGATGTCAACCAGCCTCAATGGATACCTGTTTCGTCAAACGAACTTGGAAACCTCGAATGGCATATAATGCGGGCGATTCATCTGACGGGCCGCTGTATTGATTGTGATGCATGTTACAATGCATGTCCTCTTTCAATTCCGATTAACCTGCTGACAAAAAAAATGCTGACGGATGCAAAGGAACACTTTGGCAATTATCAGCCTTCTCTGAAAGGTGAACATCTGATGTCAACATATAAACCTGATGATAAAGAAAATTTTATACAGTAAGATATGAATATTGATAAGCGATTGGTCAGGAAAGATTCACTGGAAAAGCTTTTCGATATCCTAAAGCAGAACAGTAAAACAATCTATGCTCCTTTTTCGAAAAACGGGAAAACCACATTTAGAAATGCTGAAAGTTTTTCCGTGATTTCGACCGGTTATATTCAGACCACAGAGTCATCGAAAGATATTGCCTTTCCCCGTTCGGAAAAAATCCTCGATTATTCAAAAAACAAAGAGGGAATGTCTGTCAGGGGAATTGATCTGAAAGATATTCCGGAAGTTGTACTCTGGGGCGTCAGACCCTGTGATGCGATAGGAATAGGAGAGCTGAGCTCAATTTTTAACTGGGATTATAAAGACGAAATATACAATAACCGTTTATCGCGGGTAACGGTGTTTGGATTCAGCTGTAATAAGTCCGATGAATACTGCTTCTGCACTTCCGTCGGAGGAAATCCGGGGAATGTTACAGGAAGCGATATATTGTTCACTCATTTGGGAGAAGATGGCGATTATCTTGCTGAAATACTGACAGAAAAAGGGATTGCAGTCGTTTCTGCAGCACCTGATCTTTTCGTAAAATCAGAAACACCTGTGAAAGAAAAATTTCTTGCAGAAGTGCCGGTAAGATTTAACCATGAAGAAATCAGGGAAAGACTTGATAAATTTTTTGAAAGCAAAGAGTGGATTGAACAATCGATGAAATGTCTTGGCTGCGGGGCCTGCGCTTATGTTTGTCCTACCTGCGCTTGTTTTGACATTCAGGATGAAGCTCATGGAAAGAAGGGTACACGTGTAAGATGCTGGGATTCCTGTGGCTTTTCACATTTCACACTCCATACATCGGGACATAATCCACGCGAAGTCCAGTCGGCACGATGGAGACAAAGGATCATGCATAAATTTTCTTATATGCCGGAAAGACTGTCCGTCTATGGATGTACGGGTTGTGGACGTTGTTCCAGGTCATGTCCGGCTGATATGAATATTCTGGAACATTTAATTTCTATTCAGGAGGTTACAGTATGACGGATAATTTATATATGCCATACCTTATGAGGATCGAGAGAATCACTTATGAGGCCCCAGGAGTAAAAACATTCATGCTGAAATTTGTGGATGAAGCTGACCAGGAAAAGTTTGCATATAAAGCCGGACAGTTTGGAGAATATTCAGTTTACGGAGTAGGGGAATCGACTTTTTGCATTGCTTCTCCTCCAACCAGGAAAGGTTATATTGAATGTACATTCAGACAGACAGGTAAGGTAACCAATGCCCTCTCAGATTGCGAAGAGGGGAGTATAATTGGTTTCCGAGGGCCATATGGTAATGTTTTTCCTATTGATGAATGGAAAGGAAAGAACCTTCTTTTTATAGCAGGAGGAATAGCATTGCCTCCAATGCGCTGCGTAATATGGAATGCACTCGATCTAAGGGAGAACTTTAAAGATGTGACTATAATATATGGTGCCAGGACTGTTAAAGATCTGGTTTACAAAGATGAGCTTAAAGACTGGGAACTCAGAAAAGATGTTAAACTGGTTACAACTGTCGATCCGGGTGGCGAGTCACCTGACTGGAAAGGAGAAGTTGGTTTTGTTCCTACTATAGTTGAGAAAATTGCTCCTTCATCAAAAGATACGATTGCAATTGTATGCGGACCTCCGGTTATGATAAAATATACTTTTCCAGTACTTGCGAAACTAGGGTTCACGGATGAGAGCATCTATACAACTCTTGAGAATCGTATGAAATGCGGTTTTGGCAAATGTGGACGCTGTAACGTTGGCAAAGTATATGTTTGTAAGGATGGACCCGTGTTTACATTGGCCCAGCTGAAGGAATTACCGGACGAATACTAGATTTGCAATTTCATTCAGCCACGCCATGGCGTGGCTCTACATTTATTAATATGGACAATAGGGTCATGCCATGGCATGACCTAAATAAATATCTCCTCCGGATATTCTATATCCACCAGAAATAAACCCTTTGCAGGAGCCGATTTCCCTGCCTTACACCGATCTTTTGCAAGGATGATCTCTTCAAATTCTTTAAGATCCATTTTACCTGAACCGATTTCGACCATTGTACCGACAATAGCCCTTACCATATTTCTCAGAAAACGATCGGCTTTGATAGTAAACACCAGACGGTTATCCGATTCCTCCCAGCCGGCATAGTAAATCTTGCATATATTAGATTTAGTACCTGAATGAAGCCTGCTGAAGCTTGTGAAATCCGAATAATTGAATAAAATCCGGCATGCTTTATTTAATTCAGTGACCTCAATTTTACCATGAAAATACCAGCTTGAAGAATCAAGAAATGGATCCTTTATTCTGGAAATATAGTACTTGTAAGTCCTCGAAACAGCACTATACCTTGCGTTTGCATCAGGTAACACCTTTTTAATGGAACTAACTGAAATATCACGAGGCAAATACTGGTTTAATCTGAAAACGAGATTCCCAATCGTCAACAAATCAGGAGAAATGCTTTCAAAATGGGCAGCGAAGAAAGTCGCATGTACCCCGGCATCAGTCCTTCCGGCACCAATAGTCGCAATTTTTTCGTTAAGAACTACACTCAATGCCTCTTCCAGTATTTGTTGAATGGTAACCGAATTAGGTTGAATCTGCCAACCATGATAGGAAGTGCCTTTGTAAGAGATAAATATGAAGTATCGTGTTTTCAATGGAGCGTTTTGACAAATATAGTGGTTTGCGTCTAAATCCGATTCATCTTTGGCTCTTTCAGAGCCAGCCGTGACAGCATTTTATAATTAAATTCTTTTCAACTTATAAAATTAATTCTGATTATTATTTAAATCCCAATCATAAAATGTATTTTTACTTTTATCGTTGATTATCTGAGATCTTTCGCATATAATTGAGAACTAACATTGAATGTAAATCTAAAAAATCTTAACTATGAGAGTTGATTTGAGTTGGATAGATTATCTTATCATGATAATCTACTTCTTATTTGTACTGGGCATCGGATGGTTCCTGAGAAAGTTCATGAAAAACGCTAATGCGTTTCTTGAAGCAGGAAGGTCAATGCCGGCCTGGGTAGCAGGATTAGCGTTTATTTCAACTAACCTTGGAGCACTGGAGGTGATGGGTATGACAGGGTCAGGTATGAAATATGGTATGCTGACAACCCACTTTTACTGGATCGGCGCAATTCCGGCGATGATCTTTCTTGCCCTGTTCATGATGCCGTTCTATTATGGTTCAAAAGCCAGATCGGTACCTGAATTCCTTAAACTCAGATATGATGAGAAAACCCGGGGATTGAATGCGATTCTTTTCGCTGTCATGACCATCCTGGCGTCAGGGATATCAATGTATGCACTGGCTCTCCTTATGGAGAATGTCCTGGGATGGAATTTCGACCTCAGTCTATGGATATCAGCTTTGATAGTTCTTGCGTATACCTATCTTGGCGGACTCTCATCTGCAATCTATAATGAAGTTCTTCAGTTTTTCATAATTGTTATTGGGCTGTTACCTCTTGTTTTTTTAGCTCTTAAAGATGTTGGCGGCTGGATTGGACTAAAAGCACAGTTAGCTCCGATTGCAGTATCCAGAGGATTTGCAGCTGACGCATTTACAACAACCTGGAGCCATTCAGGTCAGGCTAATGCCAATCCCTTAGGGACTGAATGGTTTGGCATACTGTTCGGTCTCGGATTTGTAATGTCATTTGGTTATTGGTGTACCAACTTTCTGATCGTTCAGAGAGCATTTGCAGCTGAATCCAAAGCTGCAGCACGAAAGGTACCTCTTATAGGCGCTTTACCTAAAATGTTTGTTCCTTTTCTGATAATTGTTCCTGGAATTATTGCACTCGCTCTTTCTCACGATCCGGGTAAAGGATTCACCATACCGGCCGATGCAAGCGGCGGATTGAACTATAATCTAACGATCATCATGCTTTTGAAACAATACCTTCCAACAGGTGTTTTAGGGCTTGGAATCACTGCTTTACTGGCATCATTCATGTCAGGAATGGCAGGTAATGTGTCAGCTTTTAATACCGTCTGGACATATGATATATATCAAAGTTATATAAGACCACGTACCAGTGACGAAGAAGCTGACGGGAAACATTATTTGAAAGTTGGTCGTATTGCTACTATAGCCGGAATTCTCTTAAGCATTGCATCTGCTTATATCGCTGGTAAATTCGGCAACATAATGGATTTTCTGCAGACAATCTTCTCATTGATCAACGCACCACTGTTTGCGGTTATCTTCCTTGGGATGTTCTGGAAGCGCACTACAGGTCATGCTGCATTCACAGGATTGCTTTTAGGCTTCCTGATGGCATTGCTGCACCATGGTTTAACAATACCTCTCGGGGCGACATCCCTGGTTAAAGGTGGCTGGATAGCTACTCTTCACACATATCCTGTTGAAATGGCTCAGAATTTCTGGACTGCAATAATAGCCTTTGGAGTAAGTACAACGGTTACGGTCGGATTGACCTTTTTGACAAAGCAGAAAAAAACTGATGAGGAATTGAATGGACTCGTTTATTCGCTCACCCCACGCACAATCGAGGATAAGAATCTGTCATGGTATCAGCGTCCGGTTGGTCTTGCAATTCTTGTAAGTGTGATTTTCTTAATATTAACAATAATGTTTTGGTAGGAGGAAATTAAAATGGTAGATATAAGAATACCTATAGGTCTGATGTTTTCGATCGTAGGAATAATAATTTCAATATTCGGTTTCTTTACAATGTCAAACACCGAAATGTATCATAAATCACTGGGCATCAATGTAAATATTATTATGGGGGTATTGATGCTGATCTTTGGATTGGTATTTCTTTTCTTTGCATTCAGGAAGAAAAAGAAAGCTTAAATTGTGTCATGAATAGAACTAAAACCTCAAAGGAAGCAAAGAATTCCATCTTTGCTTCCTTTCTTACAAATCATTTTTAATCTAAACTGATTAGCCAATGAACCGTAGAAAATTCATAGAAACATCCGGTGTAGCTACCGGTGCCGCCATGTTGGGCAGCGTGACATCCTCTGTAAATCAAATCAGTCCGGTAGTTCCGGAACAAAAACCTCAAAAGAGTGGTAAAATTAAACTCGGTTTATATTCCATATCATTTGGAGGTATATGGTATAAAGGTGCCACCTTATCTTTTGATGAGTTGTGCAGATATGCAAAACAATATGGTTATGAAGGTATAGAACTGGATAATAAGCGACCAATGGGAAATCCCCTAGACCTTGACCAGCGTAAGAGGGATGAAATGCATAACTCGCTCGCTAAATATAGCCTTGAAATTCCATGTATAGCTGCAAACAATGACTTTTCAAGCCCGATCCCTGAACACCGGGAATGCCAGCTTCTGATGGTTCGTGAGACTACCAGGCTTGCAAAAGAAATGGGAGCAAAAGTTGTCCGTTTATTTGCAGCATGGCCGGGTGTTCCAATTCACGAAGGGGTAGGCACTTATGATTTTGTGCATGGGGAGGGGTTTTACACTTTCCTGAGACAGTACCCTTATTCAACCTGGCTCGACAGGTATAACTATGTAAAAGAGTGTCTTAAGGAAGCTGCAAAAATTGGTGAAGAAAATGGTGTCGTAATGGCACTTCAAAATCATGCACCACTTATCAGGACCTGGAAGGACACGTTCGACCTGGTAAAAGAAGTGAATTCTCCCTGGCTTAAAGTATGTCTTGATCTTCCTATATTTGATAAGCAGGATAAGGATTACATTGCTGATGCAGTTCATACAATTGGAAGTCTGCAGGTGCATTCACATTTCGGTGGAGAATATTATCGTGATGAAAACAAGGTGATCAAACCAAAATTACTTGATTATTATGCGGGTGGAATAATGCCTGATTATAATCATTATATCCAGTTAATGAATGAAATAGGCTACAATGGCTATTTTACCTTTGAACTTTGTCATCCCTTACTTAATAAAGATCATTCCGGTGCCGGTATTGAGTTTGTGCATGATCAGGTAGCACTTGCCAGGGAGTATCTCGCAAATATTATTAATAAGTAAATCATTTGTAGATTTTTAATTTCTTGAGAATCAGAGGTTCTTTATGGATTATGGAAAAAATTAAAGTTAAGAGGGGATTCGGAAGCGATAACAATGCAGGAGTACATCCGGATATTCTGAAAGAAGTAATCTCTTCAAATACAGGTCATGTAACAGGCTATGGTTCAGATGTTTATACGGAACAGGCTTTGAGATTATTTAAAGAATATTTCGGCAATGATACAGAAACTTATTTTGTTTTTACAGGTACTGCTGCCAATGTTCTTGGTCTTACTGCAATAACCAGATCATGGAATTCAGTTATTACAGCATCTACTGCGCACCTGGAAGGGGATGAATGTGGAGCACCGGAAAAGTTTATTGGATGCAAAGTTCTGGTCGTCGATACTCCTGATGGGAAAATCAATCCCGGACTCATTGAGAAACATATGCACGGAATTGATTTCGAGCATCACTCTCAACCCAAAGTTGTTTCGATTACACAGGCAACGGAAATGGGGACAGTTTATACGGCAGGGGAAATAACTGAAATTGCCTCTTTTGCTCATGCCAGGGGAATGCTGTTACATATGGATGGTGCAAGGATAGCAAATGCAGCTGTTGCTCTTAATATGCCTTTTAAAGCGTTCACAACCGATGCAGGAGTAGATGTACTTTCATTCGGCGGTACTAAGAATGGTATGATGTTCGGTGAATCGGTCTGTTTCCTGAAACCTGATCTTTCAGCTGACTTTAAATATATGAGGAAACAGGGAATGCAGCTAGCCTCAAAAATGAGATTTATTTCAGCTCAGTACACAGGGTATTTCCGCAATGATCTATGGAAAATATGTGCATCACATTCAAATGCTATGGCAAGGATGCTTGCCGACCAGCTGAATCAGATTCCTGAAGTTAAGATCACCCAGAAAGTTCAGTCAAATGGTGTATTTGCGATTATTCCTGCTGATATTGTCGAAAAGATAAGGGATCATTACTTTTTCTATCCATGGGATGAGAAAAAATCGGAGTGGCGGTTAATGTGCAGTTGGGATACCGAGAAGGAGGATATTGAGGATTTTGTAAGGCTGCTGAAGAAGGAACTGGGGAAATAGCAAGTTTACTTCATTTACCAACGCCTTCTTCTTCAAAATCAAATGTACTCACCCCCTTTGTTCCCCCTCTCTACTTCGTAAAGAGGGGGCATTAGACTGATATTCTGTTTATTGCACCCTCTCTCTAAGAATTAGAGAGAGGGATGGGGGCATAGCCGTCAACCTAAGCTTTGGGGATGAATGAGATACTACATAAAAAAGTTTCCCCCCGCGAAGCGGGAGGTGGTCGGGACGATTGATTATCTTGTACA
>Ga0302284_1000513_pt1 | contig 18093 bp, 8 predicted proteins | sample III_Fen_E2_1_FD_198760 | JGI IMG/M metagenome (GOLD analysis project Ga0302284, IMG submission 198760) | Peat permafrost microbial communities from Stordalen Mire near Abisko, Sweden - III_Fen_E2_1 | ecosystem: Environmental > Terrestrial > Soil > Wetlands > Permafrost | place: Sweden: Abisko...
AGATCGTTGATTTTTGTTGCACTGGACCTGTAGAAAGTTTTCCAACTTTCTGATTTTACAGAATCCGGCTTTTGCGAATACACAGAAAGTGCACTCAGGAGAAGAGCTCCTAAAAAAAGTTTTTTCATATTTGTTGTTTTAAAATGTTTATAGCCCGCTGATAATACGAGCTTTAATTGATTCATATTCTGAATCCGTGATAAGCTTTTTCTCCAGCATCTCCTTTGCCTGCTGCAATTTTGTAGCAGCATCTTCTGATGCATTTGCTGGTTGCTGATTACCCAGATTGCTACCAATTGTAACACCTCCGGATTTTGCCCTCATTTCCTCAAGTTCCCTGATCCTCCTTTTTTCTCTCCATGACTGGTCCTGGGCCTGGGCCAGGCGATAAATCTGTTCAGCTTGCTCTTTTCTGAACCCCGGTAAGATTAGAAGTTGATCTGAATCCTTCGAAATCGCAAGATCAGTTGTACCAAATATCTTCATAAAAATGTCGGCCCCGAATATACCTACCTTTATTTTGGCATCACCAAGATCCTGCCACCGAAAATCGGTCATGCCAAATCCGCCAAATAATCCCCTTTTTATTTTAATGAATCGTCCTGAAGTTGCAGCAATAAGAATCCGTCTGTTTGTTAAAGCAAACAGTCTTCGTTGAATTGCCCAGGCATCAAGTGTTTCACCGGTCACCAGAACAGAATTCAGATGTTCAAGAGCTTTGTTTAAGTGGGAATCATCAGAGGAATTGTCATTTGTTGCCATAGTAAATAAAGATTAACCAAAATTTATTTTAAAGTCAAATGTAAAACAAAAAGTTCGAATGTTTGTTTTTAATCATCCTGTAATTAGTTGCTAATAAATAATATATTCAGTTTGAGGGAATTATTATCAATTTCAAAATAACTTTTTGGATTACAGGTTGTTTGTTATACAATATAATTTAAAAGTAAAACATATTCTGTCTTCTACAGTTCGATGTTACAAAATATAAAATCCAATTGTCAATTAATATTAAATAAATCCTAAAACAAAGCAAGTTTATGAAAACAATAATTAATCGTCATCCTCCTTTCATAAAGAGAATTATAATGGCAGTGATATTCATCACAATAGTTGTTTCTTGTTCAAAGAACACTACAAATACCACAAGTGCTTTAAAATTTTGTGGATCTGTTGACTGGACCAGTACATTAGGCTTTTCGGGATATTTTAAAGGAGCTCTTGAAAAAGGTACTTATGGCCTGACCTCTGTTAACTTAACAGATAATGGGACGCCAAAAACTGTAACTTTTACCCGTGATGGTTCTGGTCATATCATGAACCAATCAGGTATGACGTTTACATATGATCAGGACAATCTGGTTAAAATCGTATGGGGTACATCAACGGGTTTTATTACTTTCACATTTGATACCAGTTCACATCTTACACAATCTCATCTTCAGAATCAGGATTCTAACGGATCTGATGAACTTACACTGAATTATACTTATGATACCAACGGGGATCCGGTTAATATCAGTGGTCTTGGTGTCCTGATCTCTGGTTCCGAAACATCGACTGCCAATTATGATATTACAGCCGATTATCTGACCAGTAAAGACAATTTCCTTCCACTTCTTCCAGAGCTTGCTCCGTTTACACCCGAGTTCGCATACTCCTGGTTCCTAAGTACTCATTTGATCAATAAATGGTTGATTAAGATTACTACTACAGCAGGAGGTAAGACTAACACATCCAATATAACACAACAATATACTTATACTTACGATACTGATGGCAAGGTGGCAACTATGTGGCATTCAAGCAATAATATATACTCATTCACCTATTCAGGATGCAATTAATTATTGTTATATGAATTTGTAAAAATTAACCCTCTACAATTTAAAGTATGATTAAACCTCTGTTCATACTTATTTTGCTCATTATAATCTCCAGTACTCTTCAGTCTCAGAACCTGGAAGGTCTGAGTAAGCAGAAACCGGTATTATTAAGCGGTGGCATAACGGCCAGAACAATCTTTTATGATGCAAACGGAATACCCAACAGACGTCAACCCTTTTCTTACATCTTCACAGGCAGTCCAACAATAAGTATTTTCAACAGCTTCACTATTCCATTATCATTCACGTACAGTGAGCAGGACAGGTCTTTCCGGCAGCCGTTCAATCAATTTGGAATGAGTCCGTATTATAAATGGATAACCATTCATGCCGGATACAGGAATATCAACTACTCTCAGTTCACACTTGCAGGTCACACTTTTTTAGGCGCTGGCGTTGATCTTCATCCTGGAATATTCCGACTGGGATTTATATCAGGAAGGTTCAACAGAGCAACGCCTGTGGACACCAGTGTGAAATCTTTTCAGCCATTTACCTATTCAAATCATGGCAGTGCCGGGAAAATAGGGATTGGCAAAGGTGCCAACTTTTTTGAAGTGAGCATGCTAAGAGCAAAAGATGACAGCAGCAGCGTTCATCCCCTGAAGGAGTTTAAGGGTACTGTTACTCCTGCTGAAAATATAGTGATAGGAATTAATGGACAGATAAAATTTTTGAAAGACTTCACTTTTGCGATCGAAGCAGCGACCAGCCTTTACACTAGAAATCTTAACAATAGAACAGCTTTAAGTGATACTGTCAATAAAGGGGTTACTAAAATTTTAGGAAGCTTTATCAGTACAAATAGTACGACTGAAAGGTACAATGCAATCCAGACCAGTCTTCTATATCATGAGAAGATCTTTTCTGCTAAACTGCAATACAGAAGAGTGGACCCTGATTATAAAACCATGGGAGCCTACTTTTTTAACAACGATATAGAAAATGTCACATTTGCCCCTTCTCTTAATCTGCTGAAAAATAAATTCAGATTTGGTGGCAGCATCGGGTTTCAACATGATAATCTGAAAAAACAAAAGCAAACTACAAGCAGCCGTGTTATAGGTTCTGCTAATTTATCAACCGATTTTAACGATCATTTCGGAATTGATTTTTCCTATTCCAATTATTCCAATACCCAGCTCAGAAAGACAATTCTTCTTGGAAATACTTTCAGAATTGCACAAGTATCGGAAAATTACTCCTTTACTCCCAGGTATATCCTGGCAAATGAAAAATATGTTCATTCGGTAGTATTTTCAGCTAATTTCAATGTCTTTTCCAGTGTTGATAAAACCATTGACAATCTGAGCGATACAAAAAGCAAAAACTACTTTCTAAATTATCAGGTTACACTTGTTCCAAAGAATCTTACATACACTTTTAATCTGAACTATACTGATGTAAAATCAGCATCGTATGAGGATGGAAATTATGGCATCACTTTAGGTGCAAATAAAGTTTTAAATAACAGCAAACTAACACTTGGCTGGCTCGGTTCATTCTTAAAAGGACTTCACGGTAAGTCAACCGGACTGATTCTTAACCAGAATGTAACTGTGAATTACAGGATTAACAAACACCATAGTTTCGGAACAACGATAAGTTATATAAACAATAAATCTCAACAGACTCTTTTAACACCTTCATATTCCGAATGGCAGGCCGATCTTAATTACAGGTATGTTTTTTGAATTTAATCATGAAACTATTCAAAGAAAATGAAAACATTATCATATTTTCTCAGATTAACAAAATTAGTTCGAATATTAGGTTTACAAATCCTGTTACTAATACCATATTCGGTTCTTGCACAGTCAAGTTTTACCGTCAACATAACATCAGTACTTGTTATTGCTCCTTTTTCATCTCAGTTATCAACTTATGTTAATAATCCTTCAAAAGTAATTATCACTGTACAGAAACTCGCAGGGACACCCGATATAAACGTTAAACTTTTTGCTTCACTAATCGGGGATAATGGAATTCAGATCACTACCAACCAGACAGCATTAAGCGGGCTGAATCAGATTTCATTGACTTCAACTCAGCCTACCCAGATAGTAAATGCCTTGTTTATACGTAATATCTTTGATCTGAATAATGTCAATGTTCAGGGAACCACTGCAACAGATTTACAAACCAATGGACTTCCAACAGGAAATTACCAATTATGTGTTCAGGCTGTTACTGCTGACCCTGATCCTTTTACAGGTGCACAGGCCGGAGCTCCTGCATCTGATCAACTGTGCGGCAATTCATTTAATATTGCTCCTTTGACAGCCACCGTTAATATTCAGAATGTTTTATTGATTGCTCCCTTTACCAGCAAGCTATCCGACTTTATAAATAATCCGTCAAAAGCTGTGATTACAGTTCTCAGCAATATTACGTATCCTCAATTAAAAATCAAATTACTAGCTACTCTGAAAGGAGATAATGGTGTTCAAATTTCCACGAATCCTGCAAATCTGAATTTAGTTCCCGAAATAACCCTGCAAAACGGGCAACATACAGTTGTTCTGAATGCATCAAGTATTCAGAATCTATTTAATCTGGAAGGTGTTAATATAGTCGGAACCACTTCGAATGAACTGCTTAATGGGAATGGTTTACCTGCCGGTACATATGATTTATGTATTACCCCGGTATTCTCTGTTACCGATCCGGCAACACAGCAAGTGGCAGGACAACCCCTATCGGCTGAAAAATGCAGCAATTCATTTATCATTGCTGCTCCAACAGTCGACATTTCAGTCCAAAATGTTCTGTTAATTGCTCCTTTTTCCAGTAAACTATCTGATTTTATAACAAATCCTTCAAAAGTGGTTATCACTGTTCATAACAATATAACCTACCCTCAGTATAAAATCAAATTACTTGCATCACTGAAAGGAGATAATGGCGTTCAGATTTCCACCAATCCCGCCAGTCTGAATTTAGTCCCGGAAATCACCCTTCTGAGTGGTCAGCCAACAGTTGTTCTCAATGCAACTTCAGTGCAGAATCTGTTTAATCTTGAAGGCGTTAACATTCAGGGTATCACTCAAAATGAACTTGTTAACGGAAATGGATTACCTCCAGGAACATATGAATTATGTATTACTCCGGTTGCATCTGTAGCCGATCCTGCTACCCAGACGCAGGCAGGGCAACCTTTATCAGCAGAGAAATGCAGTAATCCTTTTACTCTTGCAGCTCCAACACTCGATATTTCAATTCTGAATGTTCTTTTGATTCCGCCTTATTCAAACCGGATTTCTGACTTTTTAACCAATCCCTCAAAAGTGGTTATTACGGTTCATAACAGCAGTACATTGCCAAGTTTTAAAGTTAAATTGCTGGCATCTCTGAAAGGAGATAATGGGATCCTGATTTCCACCAACCCTGCCAGTCTTAATTTACTTCCCGAAATAACTCTTACAAGCGGACAACCGACAGTTGTTCTGAATGCCACCTCATTATCTAATCTGTTTAATTTAGAAGGAGTTACCTTCAAAGGGATCACTTATAATGAACTTATTAGCGGTAATGGTTTACCGGAAGGATCTTATGAATTATGTGTTACTCCGGTAGCAGCGGTTGCTGATCCTGCCACACAACAACAGGCAGGCCAACCCCTCTCGGTTGAAAGATGCAGCAATTTATTCGCAATTAACAACATTGAGCCTCCTGTGATAATTAATCCAATCAGCGGAACTGATATGTCAGTCAGAATACCTCAGAATATTATATTCAACTGGTCAATACCGGCCGGCGTCAAGCCCGGGATTCAGTATGATTTTAAAATGGTTGAAATTCAGGATTCACTGCGCGATGTAAACGATGCCATGCAATCTGCCACCGACCCGGCCTTTTTTGAACGAAAGCTTACCGGTAATGTAATGCTTTATGGACCTGGGGAACCACGGCTCACTCCAGGATTCAGATATGCGTATATTGTAACAGCAAGCGATCCGAACAATAATGCTGTTTTCCGCAATGGTGGCCGCAGCGAGGTTGGTTATTTTACCTATAGCCTGCCAAAAATCAATAGTGCTCCGGTTCCTCCGCCGAGTAACAATAATCCTCCGGTCAACCCGCCCAACAATCCCCCAAACAATCCTCCAAATAATCCGCCTATTAACCCGAACCAAAATCCAAATCCGATCAGTGTCATGGATGCTCCGGAACTTGATTGTTCCTGCAAAACAACTATTGCTGATAAATCGGTAAATAATTCAAATGCCAAACTTGGAGCTATTGTTCATGTAGGCGCTTTTGATATGACATTGGCAAATGATGTGGTCGAAAAAAGCGGACTGCTTACCGGAAGCGGTACTATTCCGGTACCTTTCTTAAACAGCGGCCTGCTGAAGATCAGGGTGGAATTTTCAAATCTTCAGTTAAATGTATCGAACCATGCAATATCTGGCACCGTAAGGGCCAGGCGTAATGCAAACGCTGTTTCTGTTTTGCCCACAGCTGATGCTCCAAACGTAAAACCCCAGCCTTTCACAACAAAGGATATTCTGGCCGTTGGTGATTATGTAAAAAATACAGCATACAATGCAATTGCAGATATAAAAAATTCAATAAACAATGCAGGATGGGAAATGCCATTCGGTATCCAAAAAGAAATTTCAGGCGAAAAGATCACTATTGCTATTACCGACATGGTGTTTACCCCTGAACAGGCAGGATTTAATGCGTGTCTGGCATTTGATATTCCGGAAGGTGGTGACACCCATACACTTGCGTTAGGTGCTAAAAATGTTTGTTTTAATGATAGTAAAAGTTTGTGTGGAAATGCTGTATTATTCCTGGTGGAGGATTTAAAGATAGATGCCTTGAACTTTACCTTTATCAAGGCAACCGGGAATAATAAGTCCCAGGCTGGAACGTATGCTGTTTTTGACCCAACAGGATTCAAAAAATTGCATATTAAAGCCGAATATGAATTTTCAAAGGATGTTATTCTGAGACAATCTGATAAAGGAATGGTAAAAGCCACTTTTGAAACAGATATAAAGAGTTGGAATAACTGGTGGGCAAATGTGTCTATTGATCCGTTCATAATTGCAGGTTATGAGGAATGGACATTCTCTCTGAAAAATCCCGCATATTATGACCATTCTGATAGTATAAATGCACCGGATATGCCACAGGCTGCAATTGATGGTAAGATCAACCACCTTAACAAAACCTGGATGGGATTCTTTTTCTCTGAGCTGGATGCCTCACTCCCGGCTGTTATTAAGAGAGCCGATAAAAAGCCGTTTACAATTGCAGTTAAAAATTTCATGTTAGACAACCAGGGCTTAACCGGAGATCTGGACGCTAAAAATGTTCTGGCTATCACTGACGGCGACCTGGATGGCTGGTACTATTCACTTGATAATCTTAACGCGCGATTTGTTAACTCATCCTTTATCAGGGGTGGTCTTGACGGAAAGTTATTGCTGCCGGTATCCGGAAACCCTGCCAAAAATCAACAGGATGAACTTGATTATACCTGCACTCTCAATAAACCTGTTACACCTGATGGTTCAATGCAGTTCCAGTTTGTAATCAAGCCAAAAGACAACATACAGGCAAAACTATGGGAAGCTACAATGAATTTAAAGAATACATCCACAATAATAGTCAGCAACGAAAAAACCAAAATCAATCCAAAAGGTGATTTCAGAGCTACTGCAACCTTAAACGGAGATATCACTATCGTGGCAGATCTTGACCCTATTCCAAAAATAAATATTAAAGCTGTAGAGTTCCAGGACCTTCAACTAATGTCATACTCACCATATATTTCAGGTAAAATCAGCTTTTTTGGTTTTCAAAGTCCTGATAAATCTGCAGGCGGTTTTCCAGTAAAAATAAGTGGTGTCAGTCCGGTATTCAAAGGAAATTCTGTTGGTATCTCCTTTAATCTGAATATTACACTTGCTGATATTAAAGCGTTACCTGATGCTACTTTTAAGATGGCTGTTGTTGGCGATTTAAATATGTCGGGCGGTCGTCCTGATTGGGGAAATCCCCATGTCGAAGTAGACAGTATAAGTATAAAAGGCCCACTGGGACCATTGGATATTGAAGGATATATTAAATTCTTTGATAATGATGTTACATACGGTAACGGGATGAAAGGTGCTTTACAGGCAAAACTGGATCTGGGAGTCAATAAAATTGTAATTAAAAGCCATATCATGTTTGGCCATACCACTTTTAATTATTTTTATGTTGATCTTTCATATTTATCCACGCTTGGCACACCAATAGTTCCTCCTGTGTCAATGTTCGGCCTTGGAGGAGGTGTCTATTATAATATGACGAAAACTGATGATATTTCTCCTGCTGCACTGTTAAAAGGCACAGCCAATGATATGAATCGCTATAAACCTGCAAGCAGTATTATCGGGTTTAAAGCAAGTATAGTTGTTGGTGTTGGCAATGGAACTCCCTTCCATGCGACAGGCACTCTTGAAATGAAATTCACCTCTGATTTTGGAATACTCAGCGTTGAGCTGGATGTGGATGCAGCAATGATGGCAGAATTAACCGCTGATATAAGCCAGGCTCCTATAAATGGTCACGGAGTTATTATATATGATTTCCCGCGGAAAACATTTGATGCGGGCGTTGGACTCAATATTAATTATAAGGCCATTACCGGCAATGGATGGCTAGCCATAAATATTAACGGTCAGAATGGTGACTGGTATTTTAAACTGGGAGAACCGCAAAGCAGGGTAAATATCAACGTCCTCAAAATGCTAAACCTCAATGCCTATTGCATGATGGGAAATAAGATTCCGGGAATTCCAGATCCGCCAGCAAATGTCTTACAATATTTCCCTTCATACAAAAGTTCCAGGGATAAGAATGCCGTATCAGATAAATTAGCACCCGGTTTTGCATTTGGGGCCGGACTTCAGTTTGGCCCTGTAGACCTTACCTTTCTTATATTCTACATGAATTTCTCTGCCGGTATGGGCTTTGACATCAATCTGAGGCAGTACAGCACCGGATGTGACGGGACAACTAATAATATTCCTGGAATAAATGGCTGGTATGCCAATGGACAGTTCTATGCATGGGCGAAATTCACTGCCGGATTAAATCTGGATGTCTGGTTTTATAAAGGAAAAGTCAATATGCTTGAAGCTGAAGCAGCTGCACTGTTTCAGGCCGGCGCCGTAAACCCCATATGGTTCGATGGCTGGCTTTACGGACATTATGATGTACTTAACGGCTTGGTTTCCGGAACCATGCATTTCCAGGTATCTGTAGGTGATAAATGTGTTCCTGCCTCGAGTCCTCTGGGAAGTGATATGCCTATAATTTCACAATTGAACCCGGGTAAAGAAGAAAAGGATATTTCTATAGCCCGGAATCCGGTCGTGGCATTTAACTTTCCGGTGAATTATGATTTCGAAGTGAGAAATACTGACAGCAATGGAAATGAGTTATTAAACACTATTCACATCGATTTAACTGAATTCTCAATAAGAAGAAAATCCGATAACTTTATAGTTGCAGATCTTAATAAAAACCAGAATCTTTCATTTACTGAGGAAATGAAGCTGGCTACATTGTATACTGCAGATGCCCTTGATCCTCAAACAGAGTACACAGTAACAGTTTCAGTCAAAGCCTACGATAAAAACCATCAACCCTTATCGTATAAAAATAAGCCTGTAGAGGAAACCGAGACTCATTCGTTTATAACAGGAGATTGTTTACACCGGTTAGATGAAAATGCGCAATTAATGCTTGGCAGCTATCCGTTTAAGAATCAGCGGTACTTGCTTCAGAAAGAGCAAACGGCAGGATTCATCCAGCTAGATAAGAATTATCCCTGCCTGTTAAACGATCCGGAATATGATTTACTTGCTCAGTTTATTTCCTATCAATCTCCGGGTCAAAGCACCACTCAGGAGGTAAAAATGGGACAGAACGGTAGTCTACTGACTTTCCAGATACCCACTCTCCCAAATGATAAAATTACACAAGTACGAATCATTAAAAGGAGACGGGTGAATAACTCTGTGATTCAACCTAAAGTTAAACTTGGTTATGCAAGCACTAATATGTATCTGAGTGCGTCACAAGATAATAACACCAATACTGCTGATTTCAAAAAGACCACTATTTCGGGGATTTCCCAATCGAACATCTCCAAAGACCTGGAACTTTACAGTTATTATTTCAAAACCAGCAAATACAATACACTAACTGAGAAGCTAAACGATGCTGACAATGCGGTCAATGCAAAAAGGGATGGATTCGGTAACTTTGAGGGGTATTCAGCAGATTTTAACTTTTCCGAAGGATTTGATGTATTCGACATAACTGAAACAACCTTTACGGCATTCGGCGACAAGTTTGTCATATATCCTCTGATCCATATCTCAGAACAAACCCCCGGGAATCCATGGGTTCAAAAATATGTTGCGGATTATTTATACAGCAACTGGAAAATTGCCTATCTCAATGCCGGTGATTACCGACAGGGAATAAGTCCCTATACAATCAGAAAGAGTGCAACAGGTGTGCAATGTTTAGTTTTTGAACCTTCTCTGAATCCAGTAGGAATTATGCCTGCTTCTGCCGAGCCTCCATTAAGTGATCAGGAAATCGGATCTGCAACGGATAAATTATATAATATTTCGCAAATACATTTCATCAAACATTAATCTGTCATGTATATGAAAACATCACATAAATTCCTCATCCTGTTTAACTGCTTGATTGTATTAACCGGTGGTTTAAATGATGCATTTTCCCAGAAGGCTAAAATGTCCTTCAGCAGTGCATACAACATGTTAAACGGAGGGAATAATTCAACTGGGTCAGGCGCCATTCAAATGGGGTCCGTTTCCGGTAAGTCTTATAATAATAAAATTAATATTACTTATGGAATTCCGATTGAGATAGTAATGGAATATGCAGTGTTAAAAACGAACTTAAGTTCTGATATAGCACTTAACCCGGCCACTTATGATAATAGTTCCCCTGAAATTCAGCAGGCATTTGATAATATTGCTTATGGAAATTTTGTTAAAATATCGGATTATAATCAGGTAAATGTGAAATTAAATTTCCGCTTTAATCCGCCAGTTCTCAGAGTATATGGAAGTGATGAAGGCGACTATGTAAATAGCTCGCATGCCTCCCCCTACGACCCTGGGGTCTATACCACACCAAACACACCTGTCAGAGGTAGCAAAATAATGGTTATTAAAAAATAATCCAGCATATGAAAAAGTATTTCACTGTATTCCTCGCATTTTTCTTAACATGTATTTCAGTCATTGCCCAGCAAAATAAGTCACTTCAGAATCAGAAAGTGAACAATAGTGCTTTTCAATCCCGGAAAGCTGCAGCTCCGGCCGACTCAATGCCAAAACAAAAAAATCTTATTGTCATCGGAAAAAACTATGGAGATTCAGTTGTAATACGCTGGGCACCGGCTAAGGCAACTCTGTGGTATTTTGCTAATAAGTCGGGATATACAATTGTCCGATACGAAGTTGAGAACAAAAAGCTGATAAGGGAAAGCAAAAAAACTCTCTCCCCTGATCCGATAAAGCCATGGACGCTGAACGAGTGGAAAAAACGAGCATTACCCTCAGACAGCCTTGCTGCCTCATCTGCTGAATTGCTCTATGGACAATCTAAAGTCACCACAAATAAATCAAAGACCAACGGAGTAAATCTACAGGGGGCACTGAACAGTAATTATGAATTAGAGAATAAACACGGGATGGCTTTGTTCCTGGCAGATCAATCGGCATTTCTTGCAACTGGTTTAGGATTGCGGTATACTGATAAAGAGATTGTGAAGGGGAAAACATATGTTTATATTATCTATGCCAGGACAGATCCAAAAATTGTCAGATCAGACAGCAATGCTGTAATGATTAATACATCTGAGATCATGCCTTCACCAGAAATGCCAAAAATTACTGTTGAAGAACTTGACCGGACTGTAAAATTCAAATGGAACCGCCAGATTGCCAGCGCTAATTTCACCGGATATTTCTATGAACGCTCCGAAGATAAGGGCAAAACCTATAAACGGCGCAACAGACAACCGTATACTCAGTTTACTTCAGAAAACAAACCCGCCGGTAATTCAACAATCGAGTTGAATGATTCATTACCGGTAAATTATAAACCATATTATTATCGGATAATCGGGGTAACTGCATTCGGTGACTATGGTAAACCAACAGCTCCATTACCTGTTATGGGACGTGACAGAACACCCCCCTCTCCTCCCGGAATGATCTCAGCTGTAAATCTGCATAATACCAGAGTAAAAATAAGTTGGAGCAAGAAATTACATGAACCCGATTTCATGGGTTATCTGATCGGGAGAGGAGAAAATGCCACAGGTCCGTACATGCCTCTGGTACTTAACCCGCTTCCTGTTTCAGCTACAGAATTTATTGATTCCACAGCGGCTTTGCATGGGTCAAATTACTACGTCGTATCTGCTATTGACACGGCTGGCAATGTAGGTACATCCATTCCTGCATATGTGGTAATGGTTGATTCAATTCCTCCGGCAAAACCAATTGGACTTGCAGGTCTTGTTGATACTTCAGGAATAGTACATCTGCATTGGAGACGTGGCAAAGAACCCGATCTGATGGGTTATCTGGTATATTCAGCCAATAGTGCAGATCACATCTTCACTCCCGTTACAAAAGACTTCCTGATTGATAGCACTTTTGCTGATAGCATCACTATTGCTACTCTTACGAAACATATATATTATAAGGTTGTTGCCTTTGATAAAAACCGTAATCCAAGTTCTTATTCAGATGTACTGGAGCTCAAACGACCCGATAAGGTACCCCCTGTAACTCCTGTTTTCAATAATTTTTATCTCACCGATTCTACAGTTGTTTTAAGCTGGGTATTAAGCAACAGCGATGATGTCGCCTCACAAATTCTCTATCGCAGGGAAAAAGGGAAAGACTGGGTGCCTTATGCTAAACTTGCTGTTAAAATAAATTCCTTTATCGATACTGAAGTGAGAAAACATTCCTGGTATGAATATAGCATTGAAGCAATTGATGATGCAGGACTTCATTCACAAAAATCATTTCCTGTAAATGTCAGAATTTACGATTCAGGAAAAAGACCGCCGATACAGAATTTCAATGTCGTAAAAAGCCCTGATGGGAAATCATTACAACTATCCTGGCAATATTCTGAAAAAGGGGATTACTGGTTTATCATTTACCGGTCGGTAAATGGGACTGATATGATGACTTACAAGAATCTTAAAGCAGATCAGCATTCATTTACTGACAATAACCTTACCAAAGGCTCCTATCAGTATTCCATCAAAGCTGTATATAAAGACGGCGGAGAATCTCAGATTATAAATTCAGTACCTGTCAATTTTGTTCCCATTGAAAAATAGACTGCATTTAATATACAATACGATTTATACAAATATTAATTAAATAAATTACTGCTATGAAAAAGTTATTTTATCTGATAATTCTGGTTGCACTAAGCATATTAAGAACAAGTGCTCAGGAGACAGGCAAGGCTCCGGAATATAAAGTCCCGGGTGCCTACCACTTTGATTATAAGGTGGTATATGAAGTAAATCGCGAGGACAATAAAGCTCCTGAAACAATGAGTTATTATTTTACTAAAAATGGTGATTATATGAGCATTGAGACTCCTGACAGTGAAAAAGAGAAGGATATGAATTTTATGGTCTCAACCAAGGATGGTCTGATGATCACGTTCGGCGAAGAACCGGTGCCAAAAAATCCTGACCAGCACCGCAAGGTTTTAAAAGTTATGGATATGCACAGCCTGATGAAAGGCAGTGGAGAAGCAATAGCTGCACTTGCGAAAAGTATGCCAAAGAAAGAGAATCCTGAAGCTGAAAAGAAGAAACCAAATGAACTTGACAATTTTATTAAGACCGGTAGAACTAAACAGGTTTTCGGATATACAGCTGAAGAGTATTCAAAGGAAATCAAAAAGGAGGAGAACGGTAAAATGCGTGAAGGAACAATGAGTGTATGGTATGCCAAAGTAGATTTTGATCCGGAAATGATGTTCTCCCTGGGAATGGGAAGCATGGCCGGAGGTGGAGCACAATCTAGAACGAACCAAAGTCACCCCAATAATATGCTTGGTCTGGGTCTGACTCAGAAAAATTATCTCATGATTGAGATGGATTTTTCAGAAAAAGGGGGGAAAAGCGGTACCGGAATGAAGGTAGTCACCATTGATAAAACCGGTTTCACTAAAAGCACAGAAGGTTATTTTATAAAGAATTATGCCGGAATGAGTATGAAGGAAATGATGGAGAAAGAAAGTGAGGAGAAATAAAAACAAGGCTATACCTAAAGCATTTTTTAACGCAGAGTACCGCAGAGAAGACGCTGAGTTTCGCAGAGCAAAAATTATAATGTTTTATTGCTTTGCGGTCCTTTGCGCTTTTCTTTGCGGTACATTGCGGTTAAATAACTATTGAAGCTTGCTTTTTTTGATCAGTTTATTTGTTTTACGACGTTGTCTTCTTATGTTTCTTTCATAAATCACGATATACATTACAGGTATTAAAACGAGTGTCAGGAAGGTTGCAAAGCTTAACCCGAAAATGATTGTCCATGAGAGCGGTCCGAAGAACATTACATTATCTCCGCCAAAATGCAAATGAGGGTTAAGATCAGTAAGCAATGTAGCGAAATTGATATTCATTCCGATTGCCAGCGGAATCAACCCCAGTATAGTTGCTGTCGCTGTAAGGATCACCGGTGTAATACGTGTCAAACCTGCCTGAACGATGGCTCTGCGTGTTTTAACTCCCTGTTCTTTTAATCTGTCGGTAAATTCCACAAGGAGTATTCCGTTCCTCACCACAATTCCGGCAAGCGCCACAATTCCCATTCCTGTCATGATGATTGAAATGGTCATGCCAAAGATCATATAACCAAGGAGAACACCAATCAGACTGAAGACGACTTCCGATATGATTATCAGAGCTTTCGACATGGAGTTAAACTGAGTGATCAGAATGAACATAATCAGGAACAGGCAAAGTATCATCGCTTTTGAAAGGAATGCCATTGATTCTGCCTGATCTTCCTGTTCTCCTGTAATTCGTATATCAATATCCGAGGACTTGTTAAACTGGGGAATAACTTTCCGGAGCTGAGTATTTATAAGGTTGGCATTATACCCGCTGAGAACATTTGATGAGAGTGTGATTACCCTTTTAAGATTAAGCCTGTTGATCTGTCCGAAGCTGGTTACGTAATCGAGACGTGCAACAACGGAAAGGGGAATCTGACGCAATGTTCCGGAATTCATGTCGCGGTATGTGATTGTAAGGTTGAGAAGTTGCTCTATATCCTTACGTTGATTCTCTTCAAAACGAAGCATTATTGAGTACTGGTCCTCTCCTTCACGGTATTTGGAGACCTCTAATCCAAGTTGCCCGGTCCTTATTGCGTCTCCGACCATTCCGGCACTGATGCCTTCAGAGTTGGCCCTTTCGCGGTCAAGAATTATTACAATCTCAGGTTTGGTGTTAGCAAAATCGGATTTTAGTTCCTCTATTCCACCAATCTGCAATGAGTCAACGTATCGTTTAAAACGATCAGATGTTGACGCAAGCTGAGCTAAATCCTCGCCGGATATTTCAATGTTTACGGGTTTTCCTGTAGGGGGGCCCATTTTTATTTTATCAACAACTATTTCAGCTCCCGGGATATCCTTTAATGCATCACGCATACGACTCATGTATGCACCGCTACTCTCACCCTTCCTGTATTTATACTCAACAAAATTGACCGCAATCTTCGCCAGGTTAGATGATTTGGTGTTATTATCAAAATTATTATCAGAAGCAAGCAATGATACATTTGTAACAACAGATTCCACAATAGGATTCTTTTCTCCCAGAACACTCATAATCCTGTGCTCCGCAAGACGTGCCACGGAATCAGTTACGTCTATCTGGGTTCCCACTGGCATCTTGATAAATGTATTGATAGTATTTGGCTCATTATCGGGGAAAAAAACCACCCTGGGTTTTACAATGTTATTAAGGATCATCGTGAACACAAAGAGAGCGATCATGGCACTAAGGATATAAGCCGGCCGTCTTCCTTTTAATACCCAGGTCAGGGTACTCTCATATTTCCTCATCAATGCAGGGAAAGTGCGATTCTGAAATCTTCTGAACACCTTGTATCCGAATAATTCGTGACCCAGGAAGGAAATTGCAATGAATATTCCGAAGTTGGCAATTCCTCTTATACCTAAAAGATAAAAAGGTAATGATAACAATACTATTAAGCCGGTTGTTTTGTAGACATTGCGTTTGTTAACTGGTGCATCTTCGTCTTCCATCTTCATGAAATCGACTGCAAACACCGGGTTGAAGATATAAGCTACAACTAATGAGGCAAAAAGAGTAATGATAAGGGTTACAGGTATAAATACCATAAAGCTTCCGACCACTCCAGGCCAGAATGCCAGAGGGAAGAATGGTGCAAGAGTTGTAAGAGTTCCCGAAAGTATAGGAAGAAAAACTTCGCCGGCAGCATGTTTTGCCGACGACTTGATATCCATTTTAGTTTTCCTGTGAATACGGTGAGTATTCTCAATCACAACAATGGCATCATCAACAACAATTCCGAGTGCAAAAATAAATGCAAACATCACAAGCATGTTCATTGTGAATCCAATCCAGGGCATCACTATGAATGCAATGGCCATCGATAAAGGAACGGACAGTGCTACAAAAAGAGCATTTACAAGACCCATGAAAAACATCAGAACGATAGTAACAAAGATGAATCCCAGAATTATGGTATTATTAAGTTCATTGACAGTATTCCTGGTATTGCGCGATTGGTCACCTGTTACCTGAATAATAAGATTTGACGGCAGCTTTGTTTTCTGCATGTCGGCAATTATAGCTTTTATCTTATCTGATGCATCGAGAAGATTCTGACCACTCTTTTTAATGACGTTTAGGGTAACAACATTTTTTCCATTGTAACGTGCATAATTTTCGGGCTGATGAAATCCATCGCGTACAGCTGCAATATCACCCAGTTTGATCAGGGCCCCGCTACCGCTGGTAACAATAATATTTTTAATCTGATCAACATTAGTCACTTCACCGACAACCCTTATCGACCTGCTCATCTGCTGAAGATCTATATTTCCACCCGATACTGTCATGTTGTTAGCGCTTACTGCGCCCTGGACATCCCTGAAAGTGAGGCTGGCAGCCTTCATCTTATACATATCAATATCAATCTGGATCTCCCTTGTCAGAGCACCGCCTATTTCAACCCGGGTAATCTCCTTGAGACTTTCAATCCTGTCCTGCATATCGTCGGCGTATTTCTTCAAACGATCCAATGGAATATCACCCGATAAATTAATGTACTGGATCGGAATCTCCGACAGATCGATCTCCATCACCGATGGTTCAACGAAAGTGGGATCCGTTGGCAGATCTCTTTTAGTTTTATCAACAGCATCTTTAACTTTCTGTTTTGCATCCTTAATTTCAATCCCGGTATTAAACTCAACTATAATTGCTGAAAAGTCCTGTACCGACCTTGATGTGATCTTCTTAACACCACCGATGGATTTAAGATTCTTTTCCAGCGGCCTGGTAACCAGGTTCTCCATATCGGCAGGCGATGTGCCCGGATACATGGTATTAACATTTATCATTGGTATAACAATCTCCGGGATCTGTTCCTTGGGAATTGTATAATAGTTTATTATGCCAAATACCGATATGATAAACACCAGAACATAAACACTGATCTTATTGTCAATTGCCCAGCTGGTAGCAAAGAATTCTTTAAATTTCTTTTCCATGAAAATATTTTTTATTCTCTAATAAATTCAAAATCAGAACACAAATTAAAACCTGACATATTCGCCATCAACCAGTTCCTGATAACCAATCGATATAACTTTATCACCAACAGCTAAACCCGAAAGAACTTCTGCAACACCGTTATAACTATTGCCCAGAACAACAGGCTGTTTAAAGGCTGCATGGAATTTGTCTTTTGGACGAACTACATAAACATAACTGCCAGCCGGATCGGTCTGAATCACATTCATTGGAACCTGAATTGCTTTGTCGGTATGGTAATCATTTATCTGAATAATTGCTATCATATTAGCTTTAAGATCGGTAATGCCA
>Ga0302284_1000517_pt1 | contig 17991 bp, 10 predicted proteins | sample III_Fen_E2_1_FD_198760 | JGI IMG/M metagenome (GOLD analysis project Ga0302284, IMG submission 198760) | Peat permafrost microbial communities from Stordalen Mire near Abisko, Sweden - III_Fen_E2_1 | ecosystem: Environmental > Terrestrial > Soil > Wetlands > Permafrost | place: Sweden: Abisko...
TTCAAGAATCTATGAAGCTAAGGAAGAGAAGTTATTAACATCTTATGTGCGTAAATGTTAGATTTCTCTGAAGAATATTTTGTCTTAAAATATTATCGCAATCTAATTAAATGATTTCACTTTTTTAGTTCTTCGTTTACTATTAATATATCCTGATTAAATAGCACATTTATATTGCTATTTCTGATTATTTGTTTAGTTATCCCGAAGAGTATTTAATCTTTTTATGATTGCTGGAGAATCTTAGTCTGTTTTTTTTTATTTTGGCAACAAAATAACATTTGAAGCAAAAGTTAATTATTGGCAAAAACATTCTCTCTCTGATTCTGCATAGTAGTAGTTAACTGCTATCAAGGAATATGAAGAGTTGACTATTAACATAATTTGGAGAAATAAATGGTTAAAAACAGTGAAAATATTTTAAAACAAGATTTAGATTAACAAAAAGGTAAAATATTTCATTGAAAATATTATATTTGCACACAGCTATAACTTTAGTTACCAACTGCGTAATCTGCCTTTTAAAGGGTAATAGTAGATATGAAAGATTTATTAGAATTGTTTGCAGTAAAAATCATTTGTTTTATTGAATATTTGCAAAGTGCTAATTAAAATAGTGAAAAGTAACTCAAAAAAATGACCACATTTTATTCGAGCAGTGGGAAGGTGGAAAATATTTTCAAAAATGGGATTATTAAATGAGCTGAGTTGTCGATTGGTTGCTTTTCAAACGGAGCGAAGTTAATTAAAAGCACTTTCAGTGACCAAGGGTACATAGAACTAAAGAATTTTGCGGCGTCGATAGAGGATTGATTTCGATCATCTGCAGAAGTACCAGGAGGAAGTACTGGTGGATTGGGGATGGTGATTTCGTTGAGATTCATTTGAATTTCAGTGAGTTTCTTCTTTTTAGCTAGGTTTTAGAAGATCACACTGATTTTGTCTTTCTAGCTGCCAGTGTATTTGAGTTTCTCTAGATTGCTGTTGTTTTTAAGTAGCCTGCAGACTGCATCTTGGACATTCTCACTAGAGAACAATGTTGCATTAATGGAAATATCAATGTATGATAATTAAGTTAGATTCCAAGAAGAAATCACTTGCGAAATTAGCGAAGAGTCTACCTCTACTGGATTAGCTTGATTAAAATAGCTTTTACACTGCAAGAGGTTTAAGTAGAGTTTATTGCTGATTTTAAGAATAGAAGGTTCATTTATTTGAATGCTATTATTATTTGTTGTAGATTCTTCGTTATTCTGGTATTTGTAGTTTAGATTAAAAGTTTACTGAGAATCACTGAGACATCTAGCTGATCGCATGATTGATTCAAAGCTGTTGTTTAGTTTGGAGTTGTAATAACAAAAGAAAGCGGCTTATTTAGGGATTAGAATATCGAACACAAGTGAAGAAAAATCAAATTATGGTAGGTTTAATGTGACGTATGCTCTTTAGGAGTTTATTTGCAGTTTGGTGACTTTAGAGTGGAGAGAAACAATCAACTAAAGAACAATTGGTTTAGCTAAGAATGTACTCAAAGATGGAATTTCAAGATTAAAAGAAAAGACCTAGATGTGTTGGGTGTTTTAGCTTTACAGAAACACATCGATGACTTCAATTAAGGACTCTAATTGGATAATGATGGCTTGCTCGTTTGTAGATGAAAACTTGCATTGAAGATCGATTTAATTCGAGAGCAACTTCAAATGACAGTGCTTTGTCAGCTAGATGCAAAGTAGTTCAGAGCATGCACGTTGTTAGATAAATGGCAATGATGATACAAGGGAAGAAGATGTAACTTTGGTTAAGTAGTTTTCACTTGAAATCATCTTTTTTTTAGTTGTTTTTATTGTATTTTGGCTATCTTCGCCATCATCGCTGCTACTGTTGCTGCAGCCCTCATCAACTACTTCTTAGTGAGCTCTTTTTTTATTCACAATTCTAGAATCTTTATTCTTTTTCTCGAAAATTTCTTCTACTTCTATGCTTTCTTCATTATTGATCAATCCTCTGACCATTTCCGCGAAGAACCTTGTGAAGATTCCTATGATTTCTTGTGGTTTTTCTAAAAACTAAAAGTGTCTCAAGGATATGTTCAGAGATGTTTTTTTCAGATCGATTGCTTTGAGGACTCTTAAATCCTCTTGTAAATCGTTCTTTGAAGTTGTTGTGTGATCAAGGACTAAAAAGATCTTGGAAGTTCTTTGTTCAACCAATGCGATTACCTGTAAGAACTCATTAAATGCATTGCCTTCAAAGAGCATCCCTGAAGCTAAAATTGTCACCTCTTCGATGGGTTATTATCCATGTTTTTCATCGTTTGCACTGATGATCGCTTCTAATTCAGGAAAATTGCTGCAGATCATTATGTTAAAGTAAACTAATTCGCTGAGGAGATTGTGAGGAAGAAGATAGGTTCTTAAACTTAAAGTCAATTCAAGTGAATAACTGCAAAAAGATAATATATCCTGTGGATTTAGGCTTTTCTTAGAATAAAGTTGCTTATTAAATCTATTTTTCTCTTCGTCTTTTTTGATTATCGCGCCAAGGAAATTGCTCTACACGACATATTGATCCGATAGACTAACTACTTCACTCAGTCAGCCCCCACACGAAGATTATGCATTATTTTTGGCGGAAAATTAAATCCTTTGGGGTGTATACTTTGAATGGATTTTTTCTTTGCTTTTTCTTGGGGAATTTCTAATTCAATTCATTTTATAGTTTTTAAACATTTTCACAGAAAAAATAATTGGAAAGCTCACATATTCTGCGTAGACAAGCAACACACATGGAAGAGAAACCTAATGATCGCAGTAGCAAAAAAAGAGACTTTGCAACGTTCTCCCAAGGGAATAATACAGGTTTATCATAGACAGCCTCACTCTACGAAGATGTAAATTCGCTTTATAAATAGCTCTACCTGGATAGATAGAAACAAAGGCAAAAACAAGAAGAAACAAATGGGAAGTTGATTGCAAGCAATGTGACAGAAGGAAAGGGGAAGATAGTTGAAGGTAATAAAACTACTGAAATCATTGAGATTAAAGATGAAGAAAATGAATAAGGTTCTAACAAAAATGGGAACAATTCAAATTAAGTTGGTATTGGAGCTGTTAAAGGCTCTGCAACAATCGAAAGCAAAAGTAATCCTCCAGTGAATAAGACAAAAACTAGTAATTTTGAGTTTAAGCAGTAGAAGAGTCAGTTTTACATTAATAAACTCAAGCAGTATCCGAAAGAAGAACACATGCCAAATATGATTGGTTTCTCAGATATTTTCGCTTCTAATCCATTTTATTCGTGTAAAGATTATGCAACATTTTAGTAGATTTATCAGAATTTTATATTTTCTTTTATAGTCATGAATGAGCAACCTCAACGTGCAGACGTCTAAGCAATTTTCATGACAACATTTGGATATGAAACTGAGTTACTTCTTCCGATACTTCATTCGGGAAAACATGTATTTTTTTCTTCTGAATTATGTTGAAATTTATCAATGTAATAAATACTTTTAACTTTGAATGACTTTGTGTATCTCAGTTTGTATTAGCTAACGATAGTCCCTCAGGTGATAGAAATGTCAGAGAGATAATCAAGGGAAACGAAGGCTTTTAAAATTGGACAGTCATCCATCCAAAAAAAGACCAATAGACTCCATGGGGAGGTGCTTTTCATCCTAAACTCTGGCTGATAAAGTTCAGCAAGTTCCTCAGAGTTGTCATAGGAAGTGGAAATCTTCATGTCAGCGATTGGTAAGTGTGGAGTAATTGTCTGTGGTATTAAGATTTCCCCATTATTGATAAATCGTAGAATGAAAAAAAACCTTCGAAAAATGAGAGGGTAGGATCAAAAGAAGAGAATGCTCTCTGGGATTTCGAAGGGGACTTTAAAAGTACATTAACTGAAGCGGTGTAAGCAATGATGCCTTAGAGGATGTCATACAAAGAGTTGCTTCGAGTTGACTTAGAGGAATACGATTTTAAAGATGTCAAAATTATTCTTGTAAGTAATTTAGTAGGGAGAACTCCTGATGTTAGCAAGTACGGGAAAGGAAAGATATTGAAAATTGCTTAAGTTTTCAAGGGAAAGTTTGAATTGCCTTAAGGAACTAACCTAAATGAGAAGAAAATAAGCAAAACTGATTAGATGGATGAGAAAAAAATTGAAAAAGCAGCTAATAATTCTGTGAATAACGACTTCAAAATTGTAACCTATGAATGCAGCAGTGTTGGGAATATTGACAGCTCCTTTCTAGAAGAGTTCTATGGATGTGTTACTGGGGTGAAGGAATTTAGTGACTTGAAGACTCCAGTTGTCAAGGGGAAGAAGAAAGATCCAAAAAATGCTGAAGAAGATGACACATCTAATAAAATAGTTGATAGATTTCGGTTGATATTTCCAACATAATCTTATATTGAGAATGACGCAGTATTTGGCCCTGAAAGTGCTGGCCCTGTCATCCTCAATTAGAAATATTATGAACGTCCAAGTTTTCCAAAGTAAGAAAGCAAAATTGTTTAAATATGCCAGACATAATTTAATTGTTTTGACAATTTGCTCAATTTTTTAGATCCATCTTTCACTAGTTTTGTGCTCCTGAGCACTATTTCTATCATCACGGATTGATTCCTCATCTTAAAATAATGGCTGTAACAAACAAAGATCTGCTACCAACTGATGACTCGCTTATTTACATTGGAAGGTAAGTTAATTTTGAGCTAAAAGATAATTTTTTTTCAAAATCTAAATTCTTTGTTGTTGTTTTTCATCAGCCATAATTTCACTGCAGCAGCTTGGGGAAGATTTGAAAAGAACTTCACATAAATCTACAGCTCAAATACTGAACTAGGGATCGTCTACCCTCCTTGTGAAGGTATCTTTTTATCTATCTACTCAAAGATATTTCCTTTCAATTAATTGTTTCTTCTTTTCATTTCTGTTTTGCAGGATCAGCAGAGATAAAGCAAGAGATTTTAAACACTTTGAGCTTCGATTTCAAGGCATCAAGATACTCCTAGGACATGGTGCCTTTCCTGCGTTCTTTCGAATAATGACTGGCAATTTCAAGTTAAAATGAGCTTGCTTTTCTATTTATTTTCATGTTAACTAAGTTTCTCTTTCTTATTCATAAGTGAATCATCAAATTGAATCCAAAAACAACATATCTTTTTAATTTACATCTTCAAGTGTGCTTTAAATAAACAAAAGAAATGAACTGTGGAAAGTTCTTGAAGGGCTTGAAAAATCAATCTAAGTCTTTTTTTCTCAAAAATAAATTACTAATATTTGAGTCTAAATCAACAAAAACTAGGAATTTAATAAACAAGATGCTCAAGAGAATCATTTAAGGCATTGGCTTATTTCAAATAGGATACGCTGGTGTTCAAGGATATGACTACTTGAAGAGATACGGCTGGCATGCTAATTGTGAGCTCAAGAGTGAATACCCTAGCGAATATGCACTTGTCACAGGTGCATCATAGGGGCTAGGACATGGATACGCTGAAGAACTTGCCAAAAGAGGCTACAATGTCATTTTGGTATCAAGAGCTAGCGATAAACTTACCAAAGCAGCAGAGGAACTTCAAGGCAAATACAGCAATGTAAAAATTCTCGCAAAACCCTTAGATTTAGAGAAAGTCACTGTGGAATCGCTCTAACAATGGTTTAAAGAATTGAACAGTTAGTTCGGTAATGAAATAGGTATATTTGTGAATGCAGCAGCTGCACTTGAATCGTAACCTTTCTAAGCACTAAAACTTAGCACAATATAATCAGTTCTGCAAACAAATATCCTTGGATCGACGCTATTGATACATAATCAACTAAAATATGCTTAGACGCATCCTGAGAAAAAGACACTATTAGTCAATGTAGGATCGTAAAAAGCAGAAAGAGGATCACCTGAATAATAAGGAAGTGTCTATTATGCTACGAAACAGTATATGAATAGTCTCACAGCGAATTTAGCTAAATAATACACTGAGAACAATAATAATAATATCTAAATCGTGAACGTTGCACCAGGGTACATTGATTCTCCAATGCTCCATTAGTTCTATCCGAATTTCAAGGATTCGTTAGCTGGAAAATTTGTTGAATAACCAAGCAAAATTGCTAAGTAGACATTCGATTAAATCGATTTGAGTCCATCGGTCATCAATGGAACGGATAAACATGCATTGGGAAATGTACTCCTGAAACTGGAAGAGTTAATCAAGCAGCCAATTGTTAAATTTTGACATACAACAGGTCTCGATTTTCTTTATCTCTCTCTCTCTTTCTTGTCGTTGCATATGCTGTTATATCAATATTCCTGCTTTGTCGCTGCTTGCTTTGTTTCCAAAAAAGAGAGACTAACTTGCTCGTTTATCATTATTATACCTTTCATTCATACGAAATGTCGTTTTTTCTCATTAAAAATAAGATAAAAATATCCATATGGAAAACAACCAAATATGAATAACAAAAAACAACACATTTTTTTCTGTTTATTTTTCAATTTCAGCGTCTCCTTTTCGTACATTCGCAACTCCCATATGGTCCACCGCAATGGTAGCAGAATTAGCATCCACATCTGCATGTCATGTGATCACATCTGTGATTTAATAACAAAGAAAATACATCAAATTAATATTATTTTTGTAAATGATAATAACTTTTCTTCTTTATTTTTGTTATTACCCTTGATTCTTCTCTACCCACATCTTGCAGTTGAGACATTATTTGAACTTTTGACCGCGCACAAACTGATTAAACTTCTTGTCAGATTCCTAGAAATTATCAAGAAGAAATTAGTTAAAAAATAACAAAAAAGAAGTGGATTGTTTTATGAATAAAAAGATCTTGAATCAAAAGTTGCTGCTTACAGAAACAGTATTGGATATTTAGTATTCTTTGCAAGACATGCCTTTATGGTATTCACAGCGACAACTGAGACAAAATTGCTTTCTGCAAAGAGGGCAAATAAGTAGAGTTTGATTCTCTTCAAGGACGAATGCATATTTGCACCCAGCTGATGGGCACCAAGACATCTTAAAAAGGGAAAATAGTTAGAAATAAAGTATAAATTAGAAACAACCAAATCAATGATGGTTTCGATAATTCTCTTTCTGCAATCAAAAAATCCATTTACATCTGCTGAATGATTATCTATGAAATTGTTCAAGGAGAACTCTTCATATTTCTGGAAATCCTTCGCTTCAAGAATTTCTTTTAAATCAGAATATTGCACTTCTTTCTTGCATTTCAGATTAGGACATACTAAAGGTAGCTATTTCTCAGAGATCTTTGAGTTGAAATACCCTGTTAAGCATTCTCTGTGGTAAGAATGACAACACTCCAGTGGCCAATATTATTTATCTCCCATAGGTTCTAGACATATTTCGCATTGCCATTCTGAATTTTACTTTGCTTCCTCATCCATCCTAATTTGTACAGCTGCAGCAAGAGATTCTGCTTCCTAATCCATGATTGCTTTGGCTACACTCTCTGACTCTTCTTATTTTATCATTTCAGCTTCTTATTCTTCCTAAAAAAAACAAAAATTTTAACAAATTCTAAGACTTTTCAAAAACGCAAATGCCTAACTGTTTTGATGCTATAAATATCTTTTTTACTCTAATAATGTCTTCTTGAAGAATTTAAGCGAATGCTTCGTTATTCAGTTTGCTTTCTTACGATTATTCGTGTTTCATATGAGCGATAATACTACCATCATCCTTTTGCTAGCTACTGCCCTCACCACCTTCTTCAGCAAAAAATTTTTCTGTGAGGGTTTCCAGCAATTTCAAGGGGGTTTTGCAATTGTATGTCATGATTTAAGAAGTGAGCTCTTCGAATATTCCTGGCTTGTTCATTTCAAGAGATAACTACCAGACTTACGATATGCCATTAACTAGATTCTCTAAATATGCTCCTTCGATATTTCCGCTGGTTGCTGCTACACCTGATAAAAACCCTAACCAGATCCCTTAGTTTCCGATATGCGACAAGCAGCTGATAGCTCTTTAAGCTTGCGGTGTTGTGTTAGATACCTTGATCCAAGAAGCGTCGTCCATGAGTTTAATTGTTTTTTTAAGGAAGTGTACTTCTAATATTTCGCAATGTGATTATTATTTTCTGATCTTTTTCTTTTTCTATGAGTTTTAATAATCTTAAGCAAAGACAGATTTCTAATTGGTTTTTATTAATTTCCCAGAGAATTCGTTGTGTGATTGTATTCTTGTAGAGGCTTTTTTTAGATAGAAATAAGTAGATTTAATGAAAAGAAAGATAAACTTGCTAATAAACTCATTTTCGTCTAGAAACAATTATCTATCATAATTCCTCAGGTAAGTCTTCTATTCCTATTTCTTTTCTCTTAGAATATCTTGATGTTCTAAAATCAAATAAAACCATTTGTAGTATCTGAGTCACTCTCGAATTTTGCATATGAATGAAGTCTAAACAAGTTTATTATAATTTAGAAGAGTTTATGAAAAATATTTACTTTTATTATTAACTATAGTTTTAAAAATAAATCCCTTTTTTTTCATTATCTCCTTGACAATTCTATGTTGTTGTATTACCCTCTTAAACATCTGAATTACTTTTATAAAATTTTTACATGTAATTCGATGTTTAATTGACCTTTTAACTGATCTGCACTGGTACTCCAAGATATTGGGGGGGTGGGTTAATGTGTTTGTTTATTTATTTTTGTAATTCAAAAAGAAAAAGTAAAAAACAACTTTATCAAAATATTCAAAAATCTACTTACTGGACAATATGAGTGTTTCATCTAGTGAACTCACCCAAAGTGATGATCCAAAGAGACTCTAGAATGAAGTAGCTCGTTTAGAAAAAGAAAGAAAAGAGAATTAAATCAAATGGGCTAAAGAGAAAGCTCTATTAGAATAAAAGTGTGAGTTTATCGCACTTGAAGTCAAAGAACTTCAAACAAAGTTGAAATAAAGTGAAGAATATTGTCGATTGATCGTGTAGTTCACAGACGAAGGGAAAGGCTCTTAATAAACATCAGCTCCACGGACTACTCCTGGTAATGAAGAAGAACTCGAATAGAACTACAAGAAGTAGTTGAAGAGCAAAGACGAGATTATTAGTTAGCAGAAAGATTTCTATGAGAGTCAAATTGACGATCTACAGAAAAGAATTAATATGCTCATGCAGAATGACATTAATTTGAAATAAAATATCGCTACCACGCTGAATACAACTCAAACAATCGAATAATTAACGGAATAACTCAAATCCAAAGAAGCATTTATGGAGAAATGCAAACAAGATTACTTCTACGACAAAAAGCGAACTTGCGAGGAGTTCGAAAGTTAAATTGAAGCACTTAATATCCAGTAAAAAAAAGAGTTATGCGATGCAGAGATGAAATATCAACAACTTGTTGATTCGTTTAAGCTCACTGAAGACGAGCGAATGAAGTATTTGGAAACTGTGCATGAGAAAGACCGCCGTAAGATGCGATAAACTGAACTGGAATCTAAATAAACTGAAGAAGATCTACGAACTGAATTGCAATCTGTAATGGCTCTGAAGTGTTAACTTGAAGATTCATTCCATTCCAAAGAGCGCAATCTCTTGAATTAACTCAACTAAGCGTAACAGAAAGTCAAAGTACTTGAGTAACTCAACGAAAGTCGCCTGGATGAACTCCGTTAATGCTCGAAAGAAAAAGAAATATAATTTTCAAGACAATTATCCAACAGTGAATAATTAGTCGAGGAATTGAAAGGTACCATAATCAATCGTGAGCAAAGAATATCTGAACTTGACAGGAAGTATCATGAATTAGCAATCTAATTAACGATACATTCACAAGAAGCAATCGCAAATAACTAATAAACGTATTAGGAGAAATCGTTAATGGATTAGCTGAAAAGGGAATAACTCAAAGAAATTGAGATAAAAAATGAAAGGATTTAGTATTTATAAAGTGACATTGGGAATCTCAAAGCGACTGTGGAATCACTCAAAGCGCAAGGGATTTAAAAGGACACAGTGTATAATTAAGAAATCATCTAAGAAAGACATAGATATACATCCTTAAAGGAGAAATATGAACGGGAATAGGTAGAAATCTTGAATTAGCAGGAGAATGTTGTATCTGAGTTGAAAATGAATTTGAATAAAGAGAAATAAGCATCGAAAGTAACTAATTAGAAGCTTGAGAAATCGAGTAAAGATACGGAGAGTAAATTGCAAGGGGAGATTGCTGCTTTGTAGATCGAGTGCCATTAGTAAAGAGAGCAGATAAATAAGTAATATGAGTAAATGATGCAAATGGGGATGAAAGAAAATTCAAGTTCAGCGACTAATCAAACACTAAACAGTTCATTGCAGAATGCATAGACATAACTGGAAATGGCAAATAAACAAAGAAATGCAATGTAAGGATAGTGTCAATAGCTTTAAGAGCAACTAGTTTAGATGTAGTAATAGGCTAATACGATGAAAGTACTAGCGGAATAGAAGATATAGTTCCTTGAAGCGCAGAAAGATAGAGCCAAGAAGGTATGCAATAAGAAAAAGAAAAGTTGATTTGAATTATTAATTTTGAATGTCTTGTTTGGTTTTTTGTCATTGTAGGACTTAGTCGATGCTCAGATGAAGTTCTAATAGGTGTTGATGAAATTGCAGGAAGTCCGGAAGAACGAAAAGAAAGATTAACAGGAGAGCAGTAAGGCATTGATTGATGCTTTGGAGAGAAGATATGAGCAGAAAATAATCGATTTAAAAGCAGAATATTCATCTAATTTAGCTTTCAATTCAAGCAGTTTCTCTAACAGTAGTAGGTATAATTAACCAGCTGATTCACATGATCTTCTGCCGTAAATTGTCAAAGCTACTCTTTCAGTTAATAACAGCAATGCAAAGTAATCTCCTAGCTTGTCTTCTATGGAATCGGCTAATCTAAATGAAGGGGAGGTGCTCAAAGACAACTAGAACGCTATGAACAATGATATTTTTTATAATATTCAGCAAAAATAACTATTTTCAACTGTGATTCCTCCATAGAATTCACAACAAACACCAGCAATGTCTTAAGGATTCCTGAAGATCACTGAATCATAAGGATCTTCTTCGATATTCTAGCAATCGTAGAATTCACCGCCTAATTTAACATAACAGGAGCAGTCTTAGTATATGTCCAGGAACTATTCACCTATGAAACTTAACAATGCTAATGCTGCTTATTCATAATAATAATAATGCTTTGATTCCTCAATTAAAGCAGCAACGAATAGTACTAATAATAATAAACCAAGTGGTTTTTAGATAGATTCACCTTTTACTCCAGTTTTCAATGGGACAGCATAATCATCATCTTTATCTACTAAAGATTTCTATTCCACATAGAATATTGATAAAATAGTCAGTGAAGCCTTAGGAAGAGCTAAAGCAATCGCCAGTGTACATTATTAACAAGGATCATCAGTTAATAACACCACAGATCAATCTAAAAACGTTAGATTTAGAGGATGAAATTAACTCACAAACATTTAGAGAAGAACTAGCAGAAAATGACAAGAAATAATCATACTTATTAAAGCCTTAAAGGAAAAAAATAAAGGAGTAAGCAGCTTACAAAAAAGAACCATTTCATATTGTAAACTGAACTGCCCTGATATTTGGAAAATTTTTACTTGTGTTCAGGTAAAATTTTTGTAAATGTGACAAGTAAAAAAAACCTTCCAAAAACGAGAAATAACAAAGAGAGAAAAAGGATTAATGTGTGAGTTTTTTCGACTTGTAACAAACAGAAAGAGTTGTACGAAATGAGGGTAATATGTTTTTTTGTTTTTCAAAGATCAAAAAAAAGAGAGAAAAGCAAACATTGCTGTCTATGTTTGAAGCATCTTGTTTCACTCAAAGTCCCATAGATTATTGTTATCTGTGCTTCTTAGATTCTAGAAAAAATGCAGTGGAGGTATGTTAGAAGGATGGTAATGGAAAGGTAAAACTAACTTCTTTTTTGAAAAGACAAATAATTCATTTTCTTTTAAAAATATTACTTTTTGATGAATTCAACTTGACTTCAACAAACGAGCCATCAACGAGTTTGTTTTTTCTAGAAGTGTTCATAGTGAGCAGTGTCGTTGCCTTAAAATCACAGGAAAACATTCAATAAAATAACTCAAACAAATATTGGAAATTTGTATGTTTTTATGAATAGGAACATCGAGAAATCAAAAAATATTTGTTGAAATATCCAATCAGTGGGCACAAATATGATTGCATTTTAATTAATTATTTTACATTAACTTGAGCTGAACCATTTCCACCTACTGTTGCTGATCCGTTTGAGTCACTAGAAACGATCTAGATACTTCCATCACCACTAACATTTGCAGAGCCTTCTCCATTTCCTGAAGTGGTATCGCCTGTTTTGATTGATCCATCATTTTCAACAGTACCGATCTTAGCAGATCCATCCTATTGTTCTACTAAGAATAAGAAACAAACCAAATATTAAGTATTGATTATGAGTCAAAATGGTTTTTCCAAAGAATAATGTGCTCTTCTAGCCATTTGGAAATTAATCAAATAATTAACATATTGTGGATGTTTCTTTTTTTCCCTCTATTTTATGTTAAATTCTTACCTGGAGCTGGTGTAGCGCACTTAAGAAGGAAAGCATCGATTGAGTCAATGATTGCTGCAAGTAGAGTAGGAATATTATCATAATCAGTACGAGCGAGAAGTGTCTCATTGACCTCGACAATTTCGTTGATAGCGGTGATGATTTAGTCACAAAGAGCAACTTTATCAACAGGATCACTTGTTTTGTTCATGACCTCGATCAAATCCATAATCTCATCATATCCAGAGTCCTTGAGCTTGCTTAGATCAGCAGTTTAAACAAAAGCGACTACACCAGAGTCAATTCTAATAATCGATTTCTTAGCTTTGGTGATGAGATCACGAACTTCCTTGAGGATGTCGATTTCAGCTTGAACTGAAGCTCTTGTTTCGTATGCATTCTTGACATCCTGGATATCCTTTTTAGCTTGCGTAATGCTCACAGAGTCTGTGCAAACTTTCCCAGATACGGAGTAAGCTAAGGCTTCATCTAAGGTGTAAGCTGAGACTCCACTAATGCACAGCACTAGAAGGCCAACAGCGATTGAAAGGTCTTTTGTTCTGACCATTTTTTGTGAGGGAGTTATTTATATTTAAAGTTCTTTGTGTAATTGTTTATTAATTATTAATGCTTTTTACGTTCAATACTAATTTGATTTTTTTCCTTGAGCGTTTTTGATTTAAGTAAAATTTCATTCAAGACCCCCCTCACCCCCAAAAAGCAATATTTTTTATATTAACATTAATGATATCATGTGAATGGAATAATGATTAACTTTTTTACAAGAGGGATAAAAGAAAAACGGATATGCAAATAATAAAAATATACTCCCTCGATTATGCAGAAACGATTGATGTTATTGAATCAGACAAAATCATCTCTTTGATTTATCGGATTATTAATATTAGTTGGGAAGATGTAAATTGATACAAACTGAATTTTTTTGCAATTTAACTTGAAAAAATGTACAAAAAAAGCCAATTTCTAAAAATTCTATTAACCTCAAAATTGGTCAATGTTCAAAAATACATTGCTAAAGCAATGATAGATTTAAGAAAGAAAACAAAGCTTCTGGTAGAATTCAAGAGATCTTAAATAAATTGCAATACATAGAGAAACAAAAGATGTTTTAATTTAGAATGAGAAAAAAGAAGAAATTAAAGTAATTTCTCAAAAAATTCTTTTTTGGATTGATTGATCAAATTATTGGATTTTTTAGAAAGAACACAACAAAATCAATCATACACACAGATTCTTTCAATTCAATATATTTTTCTACAAATAATTGCTCTTTCTCACAAATTCACCCAAAAAAAATACTATTTTTCTTTTTCAATTGCCTGCCGAAAGAAAAATAAAATAATATTCTGTTTATTTTCTCATGCTTGAAGAAAATAATTATTGCTTGCTTGTGTAAGTCGTAATTTCAATTCTCTATGCTGAGAATTTATATACGGAGATCCAAATGTACGTGTAGTTTTGAAGGGACAGCAAGGAAGAGTGACAACAAAATATTGGTTTGATTTGGTTTAATCTATTGATCGAATATCTCAAGACAGGTTGATTTTTAATTAAAAGATAGGTGAAAAAACAAAGTAAAAATAAAATTTCTTACCTGAGATTGCTGTAATCTAAATAATGAGCGCAAAGCGAGGAGGATCGAGTAGCAAGAAGTCATTTTTCTCTGGGCCAGATGCGAGGGAAATTGCTAAAGAAGTTAACATTTTTTAGGATTTTTCATTTTTGATTTTGAGTTTGTAGCTGATTAAAAATATCATTTTTAGTTCAATGCAAGTTTGGGAGTTTGCTATGATGAAGGATTCAGCGATGAAAAGAGTTTGAGAGTATGCTGTGCGATTGATGTCATCACTGAGTTGCTTGTTATCCCAGAATTACCTGAAGCTGTTTTGAAGAAATCAGGGATTGATTTATCAATTTAAGTTGAAACACTCTATAGAAAGGTAAAAGGCATTGCTGATCCTGAAGCCAATGAGAAACTCAAGTAATCTATTACAAGATTCTTCAGAGCATGCGCTTCCCTTCCAGATTCTCTTAAGCTCGAAGTCACACAGAAAAAGCTGCAAGATCATATTTCTGGATAAGAAATCACGGAGAATTCGTTGCTTGATACAGTAACTGTAGCGCTGAAAAGATTAAATAACTAGCAAGCCATTGAGAATTCCCTTAGAGCGCTAAAGATATTCTTGAGTTTTCAAGAACACAAGAGGAAATCAGGGGATAGCAGTATCCCTTAGTTCTTGAATAGATCCATGCTGTCAACCGATGCAGTGCTCAAGCAATGGGAAGATCTAATCTATGCTTCGTTTATCTCTATTAAGAATCTTCAGAATAATAACGCTGCTTACCTGAAGCTGCTTGATATTCTCATATTTGTAGCTTCTTTAGGCGATTCGTTGAGACTAGAAATTGTCAAATCTGGTGGGATTAGAGTGCTTATGCAGAAGATGAAAGAAGATAAGAATATTACATGCGAAAGTGCAAGGAAGTCATTAACACTCCTCAGAGATCTGTGCTACAAGGATTCATCGACTTCCTCGCTGATGGGTCATCATGAAGTTGAAAATCATATGTTGATTGTGCTGCAGAAGTTCAGGTAGGAAGAAAGAGAGCTTTAAAAATAGATAATGCTGTGTATGTTTTCAGGAGTTATTTCTATTTTTGTCTGATTGTTTTGGTTTGGTTGTTTGCTATAGAGGTGAGAGGGAGATCGAGAACTTAGTGAGTTAAATCTTAGAGCAGGCTATTTATGGGTTCGATTTGGATTTGGAAAATTTCGAAGAAAACATGAAACAAACAAAAGTCAAGCTAGGAGCTTACATTGCAGAGCAACTGGGTGAAGAGGATCTGGAGAAGGCTTAGTACAACGTAGGAATTGTTCATTTTTATTCTCTTATGTAGGTGTTCACTCGAAGGCTACTTTAGCTGCAAATCCATGATACATTATTGGAGATAATTAAAAAAGAAATAAGTTTGAAGGGAGAGGGTTTAAAAGAAGCTAAAGTCTTGGAAGAGCATGAAAGGATACTCAGTGACTGCTTGATTGTCTTGAAAAGAGTGATTTAATTACCTGAAACAGCTTCAAATGACAAAAAAAGCAAGGAAAATATTCCAAATAAACTAGTTGCTATTCTCATGCCATGTTTGCTGTAGATTCTTACAGACAAGTAGGAAATGAAAACAGCTGTAGAATAAGCCATCGAGTGCTTCAGAGTTTTCGCAAATAACGAGACTACAAAGCAAGCCACAGTGAATTTCGCTGTGAAAGCTAATTTAACAGATAAACTCACTATTCTCAAAGAAACCTACAGAGATGATTTCAAATTAGTGAAGATCATCAATACGCTGTATTTCCTGTTTGCTAAATTCACAACGGACAACAATAACAGCTCTCAAAAGAACTCCTTTGTATCGACACTTGTCAAATAGTTCTCAGCTAAAACTACACAGGTTTGGAAGATTTTATTATTGAAGTGGATTTACTGCTTTTTTTCGATTTGCTTTTTTGGTGTAAAATAACTTCTTTTTGAAAAAATGGCTTTTCCAGAACAAACAAGAACAAAGGAGAAACATGGAATACCTTAATGATTTATCGGAAATACCTACAACTGCTAAAGCGATCATCGAGCAAGGAGGAATCAGCTTTATCAAGAATTACCTCAAAGAAGAAAATAAAGTAGGATTTCAAGAATTTTGGTTTTTTTTACAAAACTATTTAAAATACATAATTTAATTAGATTTTAAAATCTAATTTACTCCTTTTCTCCCCTTCCTTTAGGATAGTAAAAAGAGTCATTTAGCTGACAGTGGAAAAATCGAAGAACATGTCTACAACTTAGCAGAAGTAAACGAAGAAGAAGACATCGATGAAGATGAAGAATCAAGGCAATCGGAATCATTCAGCGCTGATGAGATAAGTCGAAAGGATGATATTGCAGGAAACGGAAATGGAAACTCTAAGGAACCATCGAATCCAGTGGAGATCCTGAGAAAATTGATTCAAAATCACAATGAAGATATTGATAAGTTCATCAATGCAGATATTATCCAAGAAGTTCTGAAATATCTGAGGCTATAGTCGTAGAATAGAGACACTGTTTTCGCTACTCTTAGAGTACTGCAGTCGTGCTCAGAAGAACCAAAGACACTTGTTATTTTAGATTAAAATAAAGCACTGGAAAGTAACTCTTTTGCTTTATTTGTCCATTCATTCATTTTCTTTATTTTTTTTTTACACATTTTTTGTTATTTCCTATTTCCCCAGGCATTTTCATCGCTTTAAACCAACACCCAACGGACTCTGACATCTGTGGTCTTGCTGGACTTATCCTAGGGAAGCTTAACGCAGAATAATTATCATAAGATGTCAAGGAATAATATGCGGAAATGGGTGATTCATTCGACCCTAAAGATGATGACACCATCGAAGGAATTCGCTAAGCAAACATTTACCTTGGGAACCTCTTGACAGCACTGCCAGCCGAAGAAAGTGATGAAATCATCTAATCAAATAAGCTTGTAGTGAGTGCACTTGATAAGATTTTAAGACCAGATCTCCCGAGTAATTTCATGGCATCGTTTTTACTTCTCTTGATTAGAATGTGCAACCAAGGGGAACAAACTAAGACTCTGATCAGGTACACGAACTTTCAATTTGGAAATGAATCTTTGCACTTCTGAGAAATTATAAAATAGTTTTCTTGTTTTTGAAGATTTGCTATTTTAATATCTCTCAAAGATAGTAATTTTTTAATTATTTTTTGTTTATTTTTAATAGAGAAAGTGGTATTCCATCTAAAGTAGTTAAGTTTATGGTGAAGTATGCAGCTGAAGAAGAACCAACTCGTTTAAGTGAATTCTCCATGCAGTGTCTTTACGCGATGATTGGTGGAAATCGATAGGAAAATATTCTGTGCTCACTGGATAGTAACGATGGAAGAGACTATGAGCTAGAAAGTCGCGAAGTTCTTAAAGATTACCTTGGCTAACTCAGCAATCTACTTAATTCTCCAGAAGTTATCGATTCAATAGTAAAATCGATGTATTCGGAAAAAACTCAATTAGATCGCCCCAAAAAAGGATCTCGAAAATGGAATTGTGTGCAGCAAGGAAGCGATTTATTAGGTAGGTTACTGCAATGCGATGAGGAGCTATTCGGTGAGATTATCCCAAAAGTTGCGGGTGAAGAAAGAATCTTTGGGATTTGGGAATAAATGATTCAAGAAGAACGGTCATTACCCTTGAAAAGCATTGCATTTGCTAAAATGGGTTATGCTATGAGTGGACTCTGCAGAGCCAGCTAAGCTTTCTTCACTAGGTATGCAAGCGAGATTCAGTTAGGTTGGCTAGTGGAGACAATCTTAAATGTCAAGAGT
>Ga0302284_1000518_pt1 | contig 17984 bp, 8 predicted proteins | sample III_Fen_E2_1_FD_198760 | JGI IMG/M metagenome (GOLD analysis project Ga0302284, IMG submission 198760) | Peat permafrost microbial communities from Stordalen Mire near Abisko, Sweden - III_Fen_E2_1 | ecosystem: Environmental > Terrestrial > Soil > Wetlands > Permafrost | place: Sweden: Abisko...
TATTTACAACATTTTCGATTAGCTAAAATCAAAGGAGAATATTTACTTTGACAGCAATCTGATGGCGATATTGAGGAAGCTGTTAATGAAAACAATAGAAAACGATGAGAAAAGAGAAAGGAGAAATAACTCTGCTTTCACCACGGGTTCATCTTATTTCATCTTGTTGTCTTAGTTCACGCCATGCTAACCAAAGATAATTTATTATCGAAGTAAACTAAAATTCAAATGCTTACTTGCCATTTATTTATCAAATATATCAGAGTGAAGCAAGCACCTAACAGAATGATTGTAATTGTCCAAGTAAACAGTCTGCTAAATATCTTTGAAAAAACAGAAGCACCACAATTCTCCCACTTCACATCAGAAGGCTCAGGGGCTCTTTTCACTCGAATTATGTAATCACTACTATCTTTAGTCATTTACAAAATATGAGATACATCACTTCCAAAGCATTTCCTGAGTTTAACCATGAATCTCTGGAATACAGATAGATTCTAGCAATCAATCAGACACTCCATGACTAAACAAATAATATAAAGATTACTTCAGATTTGTATTCATTAATTCAAGACAATAGTACCTTTGCGAGAGTTAAAGGTGACGAAACTATGCTATGTGACCTTGGAATATTTTCCACTCAATACTTCTTTTTCTAAAGCATCAATCTCTTTCTAAACTTCATGAAGTTTTCTATTTAACTCTTCTTTACTTAGGCCTAAACATTTAATAATTAGATTTCTTTATAAGAAGCAAGCAAATAATAACCTGGAGGAGAGAGGTTTTTGTCCTTGTTTTTAGATATGAAAGAGTTGTTTTTGCGAATTTAGAGATTAATTGAATTGCGAAGGTTTATTTTTTGCATGTATTCCTTGACGTCATAAGCAATAGAAACCTTTTCAACATAGAATAATCCAACTCTTTGTTTTCTTAGCTCAGATTAGTTCTTCCACCAGCTTTAAAGGGAAGCCCTAACGTCATCTTCGTTGTATTGTGGAGGTAGATTATACAACTGAGCAGTGAAATCGCTTGGACTTGTAAGTTTTGCATCTAGTGTTTCTATTTATTGTCTCATTTGCTTTCTATAAAGATGCAGAGCCATGACAAGAAAAATCACAATGCCTATTGTTACATAGTTCTAAATCATAATTTAGTTAGTGTCTCCCACCTATGCAATCAGGTTAAATTTGTATTTAATTTTGGAAGAAAGAATTACTTAATTTACAGCAAATCAAAATGTAACTAAATCAATTCTAACCATGCAGTATTGAAATTAGCTAATATAATCAAATTGATGCGAAGTTTACCTTGTTGATGAGAGAATTCTCATTGAAAATGTTTTTGTAGCATGATCCATTCGGTAGAGAAACTCCGTTGGGAAGGGCAATGCAAAAATTTCCCTTTCGGTTCGAATAAAGACCATAGCTTGTATAGACGATTGATAAGAGCATTAAAAGCAGAATTGCAGCTTTGATAAAGTCGAAATAAAGAGGTACACCTGGCCCTAAGAGTGATAAATCATCTGTATCGCAAAATATGCTAAGAGGTTTATTATCAATTTATGCACCGCAGCACTCGCAGACCTTTGAACCATCTTTCTCTTTTCCCACTCTTTTAGCTAGCTGAAAGGCATTTTTAAAGTTAGCTATTTATTAATACATTAGAAAAATCTTCTTACTGCATGGAGTTTAGCCTTATCAATGTCTGCTGGAACTTTGTCAAGTACAATTTTTTTTTATGTGTCTTCGAGTAGAGAGCGATAAGCTTTACTTGATTGATCCTCTTTATAAACAAGCTGTTAACCTATTTAATTACGGTTATACAGTTCAATGAGGATGTCTCCACTAAGCGATCAAGAAAAGCAAGCAGCATAAGGACTGGTTGTTCATATTTTTTTTTACCCATCGATTCCTTCAGCCATTCTTCGTTAGTTTCCTAGTATTTTATTTCAAAATAATTCCAATTATCTAACTTTTTAAGTTTATTAATTTAGTTTTTATCCACCCATTTTAGATATTTAGCAGATTGTAATCTTTTTATGGGCTGATTTCAATTCCCCTACTGTGGATAGGACAATAATTTATAAGGAAGTAACACCAAAACAGTGTGAGTAAACCTTCTAATTTTACTCGTACTAAAAAAGATTGAAGGGGATTATGAGATTAAGATATTTTTGAATAAACAAAAGAGAGAGTCTCATCCCCATTTTAGATTTATTATTTTTATTCACCACACGAAATAATTCTTCAAAGTTAGAATATTAAAGCAATAAACAAATTCAATTAAAAGCAATATCTCATATAGAGCATTATCTTTCTTTTCAAAACAAAACAAGTAAATAAATCAAAACAAGTGCACAATCTTTTAGTTGAGATTACTCCACAATTGAGACACATAAGGACAAAAACTTAGAATAGCTTTTTCAAATAAAAGATTATTTACTCTTTATATTTGAAATCAAATGATTAAGAAGCAGATGATATGACACTAAATTAAGAAATTTTTGATGGAAAAGTAATAAACAAAGTTCGTTTTGCATTTTTATCTTATGCTAAATACTTCTAAAATATTAGTTAAATGTGTTAAAACACAAAATTGTAGGTTTCTGCTATTATAAATTATGTGGCAGTTAATAAATAAACAAAAAATAATATTTTTGCATTATTATTAATTTTTATTGAAGAAATGGATTGAAAATTAAAAAAATCATACACTTTTTCAAAATAATTTCGAAGTAATTTCCACTTGTAAAGATATTTATAACTGTAACTTGTGTCTGTAAAATTTATTAAATTTCTTATTATCAACGCAGTGAAAAAACATTAGAAGTCCCTCTATGAAGTTCAATTAATTACAATAAATCAAGATAATAAGATGTTATGATGTTTTGTTTTAATTTTTTTTAAAATGCTACAATGAGAATGACTCAAAATAAACCTATTATTTATTACGAAACAAACATTTAAAACTTTCAATTAGTCTGCTGAAGATTTTCTTCGTCTTCATCGTCTGTTTGGAATTTACTAAAGTGTTAGTAAACCTATTCCAAGGAGCTCTGATTGATTGAAAAATCATCAATTAATTCCTTTCCTTTCAGTTCTTCTTCGCATAAAGAGAATGCCTTAATGAAAGAAAAATTGGCCTTGCCAATTTAAAATGAAGCGTAATCTGTGCGCTTGTCATTCATTTCTGAGACATCTTAGAATTGCTCCTTCAGCATTTTGTAAATTTGATCTTTAGTAGCATGCTAATTCAATTTAAATGTAAGGTTGTAACCCGATCCATACTTGTTCCTCAACTGCTGGGGAGATCCCATTGTGTAAAATTGTCCTTTAATCAAGATTCCAATCTTAGAGCAAAGTGACTCAGCCTAACAAAATTTTTATGATTATTCTATTTAGTTAATTAAAATAATAACAAATTACTTCATCCATAGTATGCGTCGTCATAACGATTGCAGAGTTTCTAAGTTTTAAGCCTATTGTGAGAGTATTCCAGAGGAAACGCCTTGCAATAGGATCAACACCAGTAGAGGGTTCATCAAAGAACTAAATATCTGGTCCACCGATGAGTGCATTCGCAACACACAATTTTCTTTTGTTTCCTCCACTCAATGTTCCAGCTTTCTTCTTGACCATGTCTTAAAGCTGCATCGTCTAAAAAAAGGGGGAGTTTGATTATTGAAATTTATTCAAAATTTCAAAAATACCTTGATGAAATATTCAACTGAAAGCTTAAGATCGTTTCCTTTCAGACCTTTCATGCGGCCGAAGAGACTAAGATGCTCAGGAGGAGTCAAGTTTTCCCACAAGCAATCAAATTGAGGGCAAATACCAACATCTTAGTATATTTCCATAATACCTTTATCAACTTCAATACCCTTAATTTTGAGCGATCCATATGTTTTAGGAATTAGAGAAGTTAAAACTCCGAATGTTGTAGATTTTCCAGCTCCATTTGGTCCAAGTAGTCCAAAGATTTCTCCTTTGTCAATGCAGAATTTCGTATTCTTTATCGCGAGACATCCAGAATCATATTTTTTAATCAATCCGTTGACTCTAATTGCTTCTCCTCCATCATTCTCAACTCGTTGTATTTCTTCTTTCACATAATCATCTCCTGCTTCTGGAATATCTTTTAAGATTTCTTCTTAATCTGAAATCAAACAAATATTAGTAAACCAAGTGTTGCAATCTTAACTATTTTACCATGGGTTTTCCCTGTGTTTGATAGTCCGTATTTCTTTTATTCAATAAATAGCGTTATTGCCATAAACATAACACTGCTAGCAAGCAGCATTAAGCAGAATTAAGTGCAATTTTAAAGAGTTGTGCCAAAATTTTTTCGACCAGGTACATCTTAGGGAAATAAACTAATGAACGCGAATTGAAGAGAAAACAGAGGGCTAAACAGATAGCTTGGAATCTAAGCTATGCCATTCAAAATATCATAGAGATCTGATGCTAAATATATGTAAAATAGTGTTATCAATGAGAGTAAAGACATAATATGCTTACAAATGTAATCGCTGTTGTAGATTGTAAATATTGGTCCACATAACATCCATGGCACCGCATAGATAATAAGAAAGTTCATAAGAGGGAAATACTTCAGTGCAGCACTGGCTTTCTTAAAGAAGAATCCCCAGAAATAGGAGGAAGTGATGTAAGCTGCTCCAAAGCTGATAAGGATGAAAAACACTTGCCAGAACATATCCATGACGTAACTGAGATCTTGGATGATGCAAAACACTTCGAAGATGATAATTGTAATCAAGAATATCAAGTAGTCGAATGCAAATGTCCCAAGCCAGTAAGGAGTTACCTAATAGGATTTTATTAAAATTAACACAATTGAATAAAGATAATTTAATTTTACTCTGCAACCCATGACGTTTAGAGCGTATTTAAGGTGAGTCTCTCTTTCTAAAACGGGAAGGGATATGAAAATAGAGGAATTGAAGCAATACGCTAGCACCAAGAAATTGCTCATGAAAGTGAGCCTGAAGTTGTTTTCTTAGTGTATCATTGAAGCTGGGATAGTAAATACATCAACTACCTAATTAATAAAATCAAAAAAATGATATTTCAATTTAGAAAAATAGATCTTTCAAAAATTGTCTTTATTTCTCTGTTAAATTACAATTGTAGCTGCAATAAGAAGGAGAAGACCAATCAGGAAGGAGATCCAATTCGTAAAATTTCTCACAGTATAGTAGAATCTTCTCAAGAAAATAGCTTAAATTTAGCTGAAGAAACTGAAAGTTGGAGGATTTTTAAGGCATTGTGGAACTTCGATATCACTGAAATTCGTGAATTCGTTTTTGACTTCAGCTTGTTTTCCGACTCCACTCAATCTTATTTGGTTTTTCTCCAAAAACTTTTCTTCGTCCATTCCGATATTGATAAAAGCATCTTCTAAGCTGTTCATAACGAGGTCGATGTTGATATGAGGAAACTATTCAAGCTACTTGAAAAGAGCTAAGAAATTTTTCTGTTGCGAGAATGGAATCAGATAAAGAATTGTGTCTATGGGAGTTTAAGGATTGAATTGGCAATCTGTAATAGATTTTTGGATAATATCCCTTATTTGAGGCCTCATTACATCTGTGAACTCTTAAAGATGGTCATCTTCTACTGAGATTCTCAAAGTATACCCTTCTCCAAAATTTTTTTTGATAAACTAACTTGATCCAACAGCAAGCAGCTTTCCTTTTGCCATAATTGCAATGCGATCTGCTAGAACTTCTGCCTCGTCAAGGTGATGAGTTGTAAGAACAAGAGTTCGCTTTTCTTCTCTTACTGACTCAAGAATATCCCAAATAGCTCTTCTACTTAGATTGTCCATACCTGAAGTTGGTTCATCCAAGAAAACGACTTAAGAGCCTCCAATCAAAGCCATTCCAAGAGATAGTTTTCTCTTTTATCCTCCAGATAATTCTTTAGCAAATTTATTTGCTTCTCCATGTGTGCTGGTTTTATCAAGGATGTAGTTGACTTATGCTTCCAGCTCAGCTCCTTCAAGTCCCTTTATGCTACCAATAAATCGAAGATGCTCAACAAATGTAAGGTCATCGTAAAGACAATCACGCTAAGTGCATAATCCAATGTTTTATCTAATCTAATCGATGTCACTCTCCAAGTCATTTTCATACACTTTTATAATAAAGAACAACTTAACTAAATAATAAAATTAGTTTATGTAATTACTTGTAACTTTGCCTCCATCTTTACTAATCATTCCTGTTAAAAGGGATATTGTTGTTGTTTTTCCTGCTCCATTGTGTCCGAGCAAGCTTATTGTATGAATTAAACTAGTCAGTAAATGGTGTAAGTAGATAATTCATTTTTTTACCAAAAAATGTTCGATTCGTAAAGAGAGATAGATATTTTATTGACTGCAGTGAAATCACCAAAGGTTTTAGTAAGATTTTGGATGACTACACTCGTTGCTAGATTCTTTTAGTTCGGATAAGGCTCATGGAAATCAGCTGAAGAAGTATCATGTGATTTAATAGAAAAATCGTTGTTTTCTTCATCTCTAGTTAGAGACTATTTGATATCCGACACATTTTTCATGCTGTTCAATGATCCTAAAAAAGAATAGGATTAAGACATTTATCTTAAGAATAATATTACCTATTGATTTTCTGAATGAGTGCTTTGTTTTAAACAGATCTGTGATGAAAAAGAAAGGTGATTTAGCTACTCCATATTCATTAGGAATGATTTAATCCAAGTAGAAGTAGAGCACAATATACAATACTGTATCAACAATCAGAAGGATAACTGCATCAGTAGGAGTAAAGAAATCTCTGACTGGAGGTACTTGGGATAAAATAGAAGTATCATTCAAAGAGGCCATGTAAGATAGAGAGATTGCACAAGAAGGAAAGAGCCCTAGGATCCAATAGAAGGGTTATGCGCTGTGTAAAAAAGGAAAAATAACGCTTATGAAAAGAGTAATAGCAATTAATTGTAATTACCTGCGAATGTCTTGAACGAAAATGAGAAACACAAGAAAGATTGGAATAATAGTCAGAAGAGTTCCTATTTCTGAAGCCATCTTAGTCTTGGAGAAGAGAGTAGATAGACAAAGCGATTGATGGATTGCTGCAAAGTAGTAAATTGGATAACCTATTATTAGCATGCCTGGACTATCAATAGATGCCAGACCAGCTATGACTGGAACCATCAAAAAGGTAGCTACACTCTAAAAATAAACATATTATATTAACAAAAATGAGATATTATATTAGATATATTTACGCCGATTCCTTTGATGTAGCTTGAAATGATCCATCCGCTAATGTACGAATTCTATCTTAGACCCATGATCTTCAAAAATAAGAGGATTTATCAAGAAAATGAATCCTATTTTGATTAACAAACTTACCTTTTATGTTTCTTTGTATCGTTCCGATTTCTCTTCAACCATTTATAAGAGAGTAGATCGAGTAGAACCACTAATTGCGAGAGGAATCAGCAATGGAGCCATGAATTGCAATTGATCTAGATATTCTGTAAATCGAAGATAGAGAGGATTAATAAAATAAACTCTGAACATAATAGAATAATAAGCTATTACTGACTAGCATAAGGAGAATGCCAGCGAAGAAAGGAAAACAGTTCTCTTTAAGAATGTCCTTATTGCGCCATGATATCGTCAAGTTCTTCTTGAGCACAGTTTTAAATTAAAGAGAAAACCCCATGATTTTAAATGTTTTAAATTAATTAACTTAATAAAAGAAAACGATTGGACTGGGGCTATCGGGTATTTGAACAAAGTCATCAAAAATAATTAAAGGTAGTTCGCGGAAAATTCACATTCCTGATTTGATTTACATTTCGGTTTGTGGTATCCAACCCTTCTGTTTTATGTAAGAAAAATAATCAATCAAAAGTAACAATTATTTGCTTTACAACCGCAGAATGCAACCCCATTCTGGGTTACTTATTTTCATTAGATAGCTGTATTTTTCTAATTTTTCATTAAAAATGACATCAATTATAAAATTTTTTAGGCAATTCTAAAATACACTTGTCTAGAGGTTTGAGATAATAGAAACTCAATAGATCAATTGCAAAAATGAATATGATAAGAGTTTAGCAGTAGATAGAATATGAAGTATCATGAACAACAACAAATTCGAGATAATTATTGCTTTATAAATTAACCAATATTGGTTGTACATTGAATTTAGAATAAAATTAGTTTTAAAAGATGATTTTGCTTAATTATTTAAATATTTTTCATGTTATTGATTAATGGTAGCGAAAAGGAATAAACACAGAATAAATCTGACAAAACTTTTATGAATGGGGATATTTATCTTTGTTTGTCTTCTGAATAAAGTAAGTTTTCTTATTTTTACTGATACCCCCACAAGAACTTCAGATAATTCAATTAATAGCTATTAGCTTTCTAAGTATTTCTTTACTTATTTTTACTTGAAAGTTCAAAAAGAAAGCAAATAATAAGCAATTTATCTCCACTTGTGAGATTATAATGTAGCACTGATTTCGGTGTAGATTATTTTCTACTCAACAAACTCATTACATCACATCGAATCTAAATACTTTTTACATTTGTTATAATTTTTAAATAAAACAAAATATAAATAGCACTTTTTTGATGATAAAATTGGTAAAATCATTTATTATTAAGTTAAGTCATTGCTTTTATCTATTAGACTTTTTAAATCTCTCTCTCTCTCTCTCTCTTCTCTTAATATGTTTTGTTTGGATTCGAGTGATTGTAGTGTGAATTCAGTCCATCCTCGAAATTTAAATATTAAATATTGATTAAGAGAAGAATACATCAACTTCAATTAATTCTGATAAGATGAGGTTTAATAAAAGAAATAATTAAATTAACCAAAATCATCAACTATTTTACATTCCCGCTTACGCTTAACTTTGATTTATTCAATTCAAGCCAACTCCAATGAATATTATTGTTGCTTAGTTGTTGTAAAATTAATTTATGAATGCAAAAATATTTAAATTCTTATTAATCTTTCAACAAGCAATTTGAATGATCAAAACAATAAACATCTTACTTCCTGATTGTATTTATCTAATAACTTGATATGTAAATGAATGTACTATTAATCCTTGCAAGTTCTACACAAAACAATCTATCAAATTAAATCTACCTCATGGGCATGCATTTCAAATCAATTTGTGAGATTTCATTTCTTACATACTTGCTCGAGATTCTATAGCTTTTTCTTTTTTTATGAGTTCTTCATCTTCAACTGACATGAAAGGATTCCTAGTAAAAAGGAGTTTCTTAAATCTTTGCTTAGTCTCAACAACTTATAGGTGAGAATAACTTATTGGCTAATTATTGACTGGATTTCTTGTAAACACTGGAAACTCTTGCAAACTAATAGCAGTTTAAGTTGCTTAAATGATAGGAAGGGGAGCTTTAGTTTCCATCACGGAAATTCTATTTTGTGTAGGTTACATCGCTGTATTAAGAATGGGATTTTTAGCAATTGTCTCAGTATTTTCATTTAAAACTGGCCTGGTAGAGGCTTGATTTGTTGGATCTAGAACAGCATTATTCTCAGGAGCTTGAATCTTAGTGTCAGTTAGTTTGTTAGGAAGTTAAGTTTAAGTTTTTTCTGCTTAAGGAAGAGGTTATTATGTTTTTTCAGCTTGAAGATTTGGCTGTTCTGTTTTTGGAAGTTCATTTTAACTCTTTTAAGTTTAGTTATTCACAGTGGGTTCTAATTGTTTCGTGTTGTTTTCTTATGGAATAGGTGAAGGTTTCTAAGCTTAATCGTTACTATCATCAAGAGCAACGTCTTTATTCACTGGAATCACAGTTACTTGATTTGCTACGTTTTTTCTTTTTTGCAAGTATTTATTAATTGCTCGATAGAGTTTATAGCATAGATCTAGATACGATAAGAGAAGGATAGTCAGAGCAAATGAGATGTAAAACCATCCAAGGAGAGAAAGGTAACTAGAAGTAGAAGATAAGTTGTTGAATGCGCAAATAATCAGTTGCATTAAACAAAATAAGATTTCATGAACTGCGTTTCTGTAGTTATCGATATGCAGAATGTAAGGCCTTTTCCATATGTAAAAGACGCATAAGACAACATTAAAGAAGCAATCGATGAGCATCTCAATTTCAATGTGGCCGTAGATTATCGTAATAAGAAGCGCAAATGCAATTCTTCTCACAGAAATAGCTACATTTGTGTATTTTGCGAGAATAGAAAATTATCCTTATTCATACGGCGAATACATCTCATAGACATCTTCTTAAAGCTCATTCTTCTAAGGAATCACAATAGTTGGCTCATTTACTTAAACAAGAACCACTGTTTCTTAATCTCCTTCGTTAATTTAATTTTAAGAAGCCGCTTCTTTGATTGCAGGATTAGACTTGGAAGTTTATTGTTTGCTAATTTTGAAGCCAAGAATTAAACAAGTGTATTAAATTATATGAGTGCGTTGAGAAGCTGGAGTTGAGAGATCGGATTGGTCTTTGTAAATTAGAAAACAGAACAAAAGAGGAAATACAGCTGAAACACCAATAAAGATAAACATCAAGATGATACTAGTGATTTCTAGATTTGTATCAACACTAAACTATTTCGTTTGCAGAAATCCAAAGACAAGGAATTGAAATGAAAATACCCAGAACAGGTATATCATGGCATTCCACTCCCATGCTCGGAATATGAAGCGTTTCAGAATTTCTAAATTTGGGATGTAACTCATAAGTTTCAGCAAGACATATGCTGCAAGAACTATGACTACCAGATTCAACTGCAAGCTTGCATTCCTGATAAAGAGAGAAGAGTACCCATTAGCTTTGAAAGTGCCATCGACAGATTAATAAACCTTTGTTGAGAAGATAGATTCAATTGGATTAGGAAAGAAGCTATAATGATTTTCGCCAAAGAATTTACTAAAATCAACTACATTGTTTGGAAACCGTACTGCAGCGAAGAACAGAAAGTAAATCATCACAACCGCATCAATAATATTGAAAGCTGCATGGAAGTCTCCGAATACACACAGTAAAGCGCATAATACAACTGCAGAGGCAGAATATGACCATGCGACATATTCATATGTTGTTGAGAAAAAGCTTAAGGATTTGCTAGTCGAATTCATTTATCTTTTTAGTATGATTATTTTCTCAAAAATTAATAATTTTTTTCATAATTCGAAGGCGAGAAAGAGCCTTAATTATCTTATTTTCAGGTTTAAAATACAACCAAATTTTCCTCATCCAAAATGGATTGTTCCACAATTAAAGCTTCCCCACAAGCCAGTAATTCAGTTATGTAAACAAATTCCCTTTTTTTCCTTTCATTTAGATCTTCAAACAGCTCTACTTTGAAATAATTGTTCTAATATCAAGGGAATATCCATCCTAGAACATAAAACCATCTTTTTTTGAGCTTAAAACTCAACAAAAAAAAATGAAAAGAAAGAGAGGAAATCTAAAATCACCAATAGCAGCAGTAGAACTTTTAAATCAAAATATTTTACAATCACACCAATCAGGATAATCTACTTTCTTTTTCTAATTCTATTGAAGATATCCTATTCCTAAACCTGAATTTTCATTGGATCCTAGCTTTTTTTAACGGAAATCCTCAAGAAGAATCTGCCCATAGACATATGCAAATTCTTTCTTGATAAGTGATAGGTAATGCCCACCTGTATAAAGCAAACTCACTTCTTTTTACCACTATTTGTTAAGCAAAGGTTTCATCTCTACTTCATTAGTGATGATTCTGTCACTTCCAACGTAGCAGCTTTTAATATTTAACTTGCAATTGAAAGCCTACAACAATTAATAAGTTATTTTCATCAAAAATCACTCTAAAATAGAATAAAATGTTATTTTTACTTCTGCTGCAAGCTTAAGAATGACATTTTCTGCTTATGAACCATAAGTCATGATCAATTCAGGGATGTATTTGCGATCATCTGGATCAAGGAACATATAAAATTATGGGTTGGCCAGATGCTATTCGAATGAAGAGTATATTTTGAGTCTGCATATGATAACAGAAGTACAATCAAAGAAGTAATTATTTGCAAAGAAGGTGATGAACGTGGCTGGTGTTTAAGATGGCGTTCTACAAAATCGGAAGAGAGACAAAATAAAGAAGTTCTTTATTTCAATCAAGTTAAATACCCTATGTGGAGTGCCAATCTTAAAATTGCTCTATGCTTTGATCTAATCAACTTCTTTAATAAGATTTATAAGACTACTTGCGATGTTCTCCTCAGAGTTTTTAAGATCAAAAAGGATTTCTAGCAGCAAAGAAAGCATGAATGATCTATAAAAGCAGTTTCCATCTCCTAGAACGTTCACGAAAATGGGATATTTAGTAGACATGTTAAACACTGCAAGTTGATACTCTTCGTTTCCTTGGATTTAGTAGCTTGTTTCTGTTGGAGAGAACAATGCTTAGAAATATGGATATTAACGTTTGTTGAGGGATATCTCATTTGCTACTTATTATTCAAAGAATTGTATTCTTTGAACTATTGAAATGAACGCATTATCATGACTTGCTATGTCAATTAGCCTATTGTAGTCCATAGTTTGATCTCTTGGTAAAACGAGAAACTTCAAAAAAGAACTAAAAAGCAGCTTTATGGGTTAGACTATTGTTTTTGAGAGCGTATCACATTAGATTTAATTTAGATCTAGAGGACGAAGAGAAGAAATAATAATTGGGTTCGATATTGAGTATTTTATTATTTAAAGAATAGATAAGTTAATTATTTTTCCTTCTTTAAAAAACACACTGATTGGAAATTGCTTTCTACCCATAATTCAAATGTGATTGAATCTAAAAGCGAAAATGAACTATTTTAATCAGTTGAACATAACAAAAATACATTCCTAATTTGAAAAATATAAGTAAGTCATTATTGCTTCTTTCAAAATTCATTAATTTTAGAGTTGTCATGAGCTTAAACAGAATAATTCTGGGTTTATCTGAGACCTATCTAGACATTAAGGAAGTCTTAAGTATTTTAGAAATGTTCATTTGAAATGTTAGTGTTTTTGTTCTCTTCTTAATCGGTTGCTTGAGTATTATCATTTTCTTAAATTTAGACTTCCTTTATCTAACGCTGAGAGAGTTCAACATTTTGTGCTTCATTTTTACTCAAGCTCTCAGGTTACTGATTTAGCAGTTTTGACTCAGGATGGTTTTGCTACAATTCATTGTTATTCTATTAATAATCTTCTCTCTCAACATCCTCCTCCTACTCATCATTATCTAAATCGCTACTCTCTTCGGAATCTTCTTTTCCATTATCTTCTTCTTTGTCTGTTTAACTGTTTTCTTCTTCATTTTAGTTTGAAGAGTCTGAAGATTTACTATTTTAGAGCTCATTTTCCTTAGAAACTGTCAATGGAGGACTTAACAGAAAATCTTCACTGTCTGTTTGATTATCCTCATCATTTTCGTTGTCAATATTACTAATAAATTCCTTATCATCACCATCCATAAGATCGTCTAAGAAAGATTAGACTGAGTCTATGCTATCTTCTTGTTTGTCTGGTAAGAGTTCACAAATAGTTTAAGTTATTGAATAAATAAATAAAAAAAGGTGGTACTTTATGCGAATTCAGTGCTTTGTTTGAGTGCAAGTTGTTGTTGTTATCCTTCTAGCTAGGTTTACATGCTTTTGAGATGCTAGAAAACAGGACAGGAATATTTGATATCATTCTCGTATCTCGAAATGAGATAATCAAGTTATATTTTAGCACTCTTTTTTAGGATCTACTAAGTAGAACTTGAATTCAGCGATACCCATTGATTAGCCTCTGCTTGCCATTGTTTGAATTCCTCCAGCTGCATTTAAGAGATCAGTTATCATTAAATTAAAATCAATGTTACCTGCAGTTTATATTCCCTTAGGGAAGGAATGATAAGTTAATCCTTTTCAACTTTTTAAATGAGTGCTTGCAGTTGTGAGGCAGCTATTTTAGATTTCGTTAAAGTTGATAGTTAATCCCTCATAGCAACTGATTCCTTCCAAAATTAAACACATCTTAGAACAAAAGAGGAAAGATTATGATAAATAACATGTAATTTTACCTCAAATATTTTTTTCACATGATTGAACAGGAAGAGGATATGATTGCTAGTATCAAAAGAAAGAATACGAGATAAATCAATCAGTTTGATTGTAGATTAGAAAAACTGCTCAAGAAGAGGGAGCTTAAATGAATAGTAGTGTCGAAGTAGCAGACGAGCGAAATCTCTCTTTTGCAGCATTAGCAACAATTGCTCAGTTTGATCGAATTCAATTGGAAATCCAAAATCTTAGGGAAAATAAATAAAAATGGTTAAATAATTATAAATAAACTGCTATCAAATGTACGTGCAAGGTAGCATTGAAATATTTGGTTATCTTTCTCTTCTTCTTATTAAAATAATTCTTCAATTTCTTCACTTTCTGCTTCTTCCCTCAACTTGTAAGCCTTCTCATATAACTTCCATATTACAAGAGTTAAGAGATTCTAGCAGGGGATTAAAAAAATATTTTACTTCAATAATTTTGAGCAAATCAGTGCCTCGAAGAAGTAAATTCTGACTTTCAGCTGTTTGTTCATCAACTTTTTAAAAAAAATATCAATTTTGTCTAACATACTATTACTTTAAACTAAATCACTACCTTTTTGCTTTAATTCACTGATTTAATCGATTTCTTTAATTAAAAATGGTAAAGATAGTCCCTCAGCTACAATTCCTTCAAATTAAGACAACGATATTCTTTCCGTAGTGTCCCAAATATATTCTGTCTAATATCCAGTGAGATAAGATCTATTAAACCTACAACAACAGCCCATACAATAATATTTTTTTAGAACATTTCCAAGCTATGGTTTAAGTCCAATACAACTGAAATGGAACCAATCAAGACAACCATCGCAACCTATGGATTCTTCTCCGGAGTACCCTCGACAAATGCAATATGCTTTATCTTAATCTTCTTCAACCACTTCAAAATGTTAATTATCTTTATGAAGCCTGCTAAAATGAACTTCTTTTATGCCTGATTAAATCATTTGCTACTTATTGAAATATTCTAATGACTAAGCTTGCTTTGAATCCTAATTTTAAAAATCTCTTTTTTCGATTTAATCTTCTTCTTCGTTTTCTTCATCATCCATACAAAGATTAGCTTATTTAATTTAGAGTTCAAACTTCTAAACAAAAAATTAAAAACTGAATCTTAATAAAACAATCTTTACTTTTTTCTTCATTGGAGGAGGAGGCTATGATTCTACTTCTACTGGGAATAACGGCTTTCTGACATATTTTCGTTTTATTCTGTCTTCTCCTTCTTTTTACTATTTGACATTTTACCCTAATTATTATCCTTCTGGAGAAGCAGAATCTATTTATTCAGCATTTAGTTTTGCAGTTCCAAGAATGTATTGACCTTCTGAATAAAGTTTTGAAACAGAAGCTGCTCTCTTTGGCCTAAATTGAGCACTTTATTATGATATTAGGTATTTCTTATCTTGAATTTTGGAATCTTTATGTGAGCTTTTAGTATTAATATCTTTTGAGATTTTATTAACGCTTTCTTCTTTTTGGTTATTTAAAAAGATTATTTGAGATTCTAAATCTCTTTCAAAGAATCTCTTCTCGCTCTTAGCATCTAAGCAATTTAACAATTTCTGTAATCCAAATTATTACCTTTAAATAGCTTACTTCCGTTGTTCTGTTTCTGCTCAGTAGCTTTTTAGCGCTCAGAATCTTTCTTTCTTGGTGTGATTATCACACATAGATTATCTTCCTCAAAATTTAATGCATATTTATCTTCACAAAAATCAAGAGGCAACACATCTTTAGACCTAAATTTTGTGTTATTCAGATTCTTTTTATTTTTCGAAAACGAATCAAGCACTCTTCTTGCCATAGCTACCCATTAAGTAGCCCATTTTTGCATCTTCTTCATGATGCTAAGTTCGGGTAAGTAACTGTTAAAAAGTTCCCCTCTTTTAACATAACTTTTCATTTCTTCTAAAGTCGGTCTAGTATTTTTATTAAAAATGAATATTTCTTCAAAAAACAAAATCAATTACTTTGTTCTGAGCAATTCTCCAGACTTTTATTTGTATTTAAAGAAATCCAGTAGCTTTCTCTTAGCCTCGGACATTTCTTTGTTTCGAATATTTTTCTTAAGGCCTTCAAAGTAGGTGATTATTAGCATTGCATAACTTAAATAATAATTGAAAGTGCTTTGCTTTGTCTTCTTCAGTAATCTCAGCTCCTGCAATTTTCAGTGTCAATCAAAAATAATCAATGTTCCGATCAGTTTAAGCGAAGTTTACTTATCTTTTTTCAGGCTTTATTTTTAACTCCTTCTTTGAACTCTTCTACTCTTCACCATCTTTTTCTTGTCTTGAATTTATATCCACTGATTAACCTCCATCTTCGCCTTCTACATCCATTTTATCACCACTCTATTCTTCAATATTAATGTTCTCCTATCCATTCTCTAACTTATCTCTACTAAAACAATAAGTTAATTTCAATTATTATAAAATCTTCTTTATTTTACTTTTCATCATTGATATCTGTCTTTGTATTTATCTAGACACTTTCTTCCATCTATTGTCTTATCATTTTATCATCATTATTCTAACCTTGCTCATTATTGTCTCCTTTTTAACCTTTTGAAGCCTTTTCCTTCTTTGATTCTAATAAAAAATAATTAAAAATGTTACCAACAATTCTAAATAATTCCCTCCTATTTTCTACCTTTATTGTTTCTTTTTCCATTCATTGACTTAGCTTAAAAATCTTAAACCCATTTCTCAGTTTATTCTACATGATTTTATATCGAATCGAAGAGTCTCAAGAACTCATTCTTAAGTTAAAAGCTCTGCCCACTTTTCAAGAAATCCTTTAGTGATTCATAACTCAATAACTATCCCTCACTCGAGCTATCTGAAGGACTTTAAGCAATAATTTCAAGAAATCTATTTATCTTAATATCATTATCTCTCCAAAATCCTTTGCCTTACTCCACCAGCTCTTCCAGATCTAATCTAATTGATTATTCAGAAGTACACTGAATCACACTCTAGAACTATTCAACTCCTTCAGCAATTAGATTTTCATACAAATTTTTCCTCTTTTAACTTTCTTCACTGATTTAGCTAGAAATCCTTAGAGCCTCTTTACCCCATTGCAAGAGTACATAAATCTACTAAAGTTTGTTTGTATTCGTTGTATTTATTGGCAGTTGCTTCTACTTTTCATCTAATTTCAGTATAATTTCAACAAGATTAAAATGATTCAGCGACTAAAGTTCATATTCATCTAAATCCACAATAGTTTATGCTTCTCTTTCTACTTCATCTGCTGCTTATCTGTTAAACATCAAATAATGTTAGATATTGCATTAAGAAATAACCTCCTTACTTTAATTATTGTAATCTAGAGAATTGCGAAGAAGATTTACAAAAATAAGGAATCTACTCGATTTCAATCAAAAAAGCTAATCTTTCAAAACTCTTCATGTCAGAAATCTTATTATCTGCTTCAAATTTGTCCTTGTTGTTAGCTTCCTTTTGCGATGTAAGCTAAGAATCTAACAGCAGATCTGATCTTTCTGATTCTCCAAAGTATTATTTGAGAAAGTTAAGACTGCACATTGTCCAATTGATGCCTCTTCTAAACAATTAAATGGCTTCTATTAATTCTGAAGACTGCACACCTTTCAAAAATATTTACAATTAACTCTTTAACAAAATGCATCAGGAAACGTACCAAATGCTAATCCTTATTGGAGGAATGTCGTAAACTCCTCAAATGAATTGGGATATTTGTGCTCGTTATCTTAATAGATATTTTAAATTGCTAGTTTCACACCTGAAGCTTCCAATAATAGTCTTGCATTACATCTCCAAGCCTCTATTGAAGATACAATTTTGCTAAATTCCTTCTTGGATTGTTCATC
>Ga0302284_1000519_pt1 | contig 17981 bp, 10 predicted proteins | sample III_Fen_E2_1_FD_198760 | JGI IMG/M metagenome (GOLD analysis project Ga0302284, IMG submission 198760) | Peat permafrost microbial communities from Stordalen Mire near Abisko, Sweden - III_Fen_E2_1 | ecosystem: Environmental > Terrestrial > Soil > Wetlands > Permafrost | place: Sweden: Abisko...
CATTCATAACCTGCGCATATCTGCTAGATTTATTGCTCAACCGAATCATCGCTGGACATGCGATACAGAGGATATGGCATTAAATATGAACTATGAGTTGCTTGCTGATAGCACGCATCCGAGTCCAGAAGTATTTATTAAACGCACTGCCAAATACAGTATCAGTAATGCCGATCTATTTAACAAACAAAGCTTTGCCAAAAGTGAGTATGACCAAATAACGCTCAACAGTAAGTTGAACGACTTAAATAATACCCCTTTACTCCGAACGGCAAAATTGATTGCCAATGTTGCACTTACCGGAAATATTCCTATGGGAAAGGTAGATTTGGGCAACATTTTACAACTGGCTCGACTAACCAATATAGAGGGAACACGCCTAACCCTGCCTTTGAAAACAAACGAAAAACTTTGGCCCAATATTACAATTGGCGGATACGTAGGCTATGGAACTAAAAACAATACTTTTAAGTACTCTGCAATGGCAGGATATAAACTTCCCGGTAAGAAAAAACGTGTTATTAACCTTAGTTATACCGATGACTACCGACGCATTGATTACAATTATAATAACTTCCTGTATCACGAGAATCCGCTGGTAACAGGTGACGAAGATATATCGACCACACTCCTGATGCTTTGGTCGGGTGATAAACTGAACCCGAGAAAGGAGTTAAATCTATCGTTTTTAAATGATTGGAACTCTGATATAGAATCAGGTCTGTACCTTCGTGCTAATAAGCTTTACGCCAACTCAAAATTACCCATGCAGACTAATGGTGTAGAGATCCCGTCGCTTCAGCAACGATCTGCTACATTCAATACCCGTTTTTCGTTTAACGAAAGAACTTACGAAAACCATTTACAGCGTATCTATATTCAGAACACTAAACCGGTACTCTCCTTAACTCTCGAAGGGGGTCAATACTCATTGGGAAATAAAACCGGCGGATATGGCAAGTTTATGTCAGCTGTTAAGCAGTACATTCATTTCGATTATGGAGAAATATACTATGTGGCCGAAGCTGGATACATTGTGGGAAACGTACCCTATCCATTGCTTGAAATTCCCTCCGGAAGTGAAGCAGGTGGATACGGGATATTTAAGATGAACATTCCGGTACAAACAGGCTCCGGCGGATACAGCATGTACCAGTACAACATGATGAAATACATGGAATATGCCGCTGATAAATATGTAAATCTGCAAACTGAATTTACATTTAATGGGTTATTGATGAATCAGATACCTCTTATTAAACATTTAAATCTGCGCGAGTTATTTTCGTTCAAACTGGCTTATGGTTCGTTGAGCGATTCGCACAGAGCTGTGCTTGATTATCCGGCTTTTATGCAACCGATCAAAAAACCGTATATGGAAGTTGGGGTAGGGTTTACCAATATCTTTCATCTACTCTCCATTCAATCGGTATGGCGACTCACTGACACCGATAAAAGCGGAGTATTCCGTTGGGGTATCAGAAGCGGTTTAAATGTTAGTTTCTAAGACCAAAACTTGTCTTGCTCCGGCAACAGGTTTAATAGTTAATAAAATACTGTTTGCTTTAAATAATCAATTGCCGATTAGCCGTAATAAATTTCTTATTCTATCTTTGTAAAACTTAATCAGACATTGTTTTTAAAACTATAATATATGGAAACTACAAGCATTCAAATTGCCATTATCGGAGCTGGAAATATGGGAGGTGCTATTGCCCGTGGATTATCGAAAGGGCAGTTAGTACAATCAACGAATATCAGAGTCAGCGATGTTTCGCAAGCTAATCTTGATGCAATTAAGGTTTTTGCTCCCGAAATAACTGTCAGTACATCCAACCGTGATATCATACGAAATGCTGATATTATAGTGCTGGCCGTTAAACCATGGTTGGTTGAAATTATTTCTGAAGAAATTGAAAACCTGCTAGATTACAAAAAGCAAATCATTGTGTCTATTGCTGCAGGAGTTGATTTTGCTCAATTGACCAGTCTTTTCAGTACCGATGCCACTATGTTCAGGGTTATCCCCAACACAGCCATCGATGTGTTGCAAAGCGTATCCACCATATCATCGTTTAATGCCGGAAAAGAACAAGAAGACTTAATCGTATCTTTATTTGCCGAATTAGGCAAAGCGTTTTTGGTCCCCGAATCGCAGTTGAATGCTTTTATGTCGCTGTCATCGTGTGGTATAGCTTATGCGTTTCGTTACATACGCGCAGCCACCGAAGGAGGGGTTGAAATGGGCATTTATCCACATGTGGCCAAAGAGGTGGTTATACAAACCCTCCGGGGAGCAATAGAACTACTGGAAGCCAACAACTCACATCCTGAAGTAGAGATTGACAAAGTAACCACTCCCGGCGGTATTACTATCAAAGGACTGAACGAGATGGAAGCCAACGGATTCAGCAATGCGGTAATTAAAGGCCTGAAGGCGTCACACCTAAAATAGAAAGTTGGCTTAGTTGTAGGTGTTAATTGTTATCAGCTTTCAGCGATATTCTTTATAAGATTAAAGTTCAACAAACAATAACCGAAATATTATGAACACACAAATCAAACAAATTGCCGAACGCCTTCATGGCTTACGCGACGCCCTGGAACTGACTACTGCTGAGGTAGCGGCAAAATGTGGTATTAGTGAGGGTGATTACGAAAAATACGAATCTGGAAACTTCGATATCCCGATGAGCTTTATCTGCGAAATAGCTGAAACTTTCAATATTGAAACTACAGCTTTAATTTCGGGCAATGATCCTCATTCGGTAGCTTTCTCTGTTACCCGCAAAGGTACAGGTACAACCATTGAGCGTTCTAAAGCTTATAAATACCAGTCGTTGGCTCACGGATTTCGTAAAGCTGTTGCTGAACCATTCGAAGTAACTGTAGAACCAAACGATAAACCGATTCATTTAAATTCTCACTCGGGACAGGAATTCAATTTGTTGCTAGAAGGAACTATGCAAATGCAAATAGCGGGTAACGACATTACCTTGTACGAAGGCGACAGCGTATATTTTGATGCCACCAAACTACATGGGATGAAAGCACTGAACGGAAGAAAAGTGAGATTTCTGGCAGTAATTATTTAATTCAAATTAAACGCATAGTGCATTAGCTAAGATTAGTCACATAGTATCGCATAGGATGAACTATTTACTGTTATTTAAACAGGTATGGATAAAATTATTTCTCAAAAGTATGTTGATCAAATAACTCATTCAATTATTGGTTGTGCTATTGATATTCATAAAGAGCTTGGACCTGGATTATTGGAAAGTGCCTATGAAAAGTGTATGATCTATCTTCTGAATAAGAAAGGCTTCAAAGTTGAATCACAACTTGAAGTCCCAATAACATTTCAGGATTTGACTATTAGTAGAGCTTACAAACTTGATTTGTTAGTAGAAGATTTGGTTATTGTTGAGTTGAAGACTATAAGGGAATTCGCTCCTGTTGATAAAGCTCAAATTCTCACTTATTTACGGTTTTTGAAAAAGCCTAAAGGAATACTGATTAATTTTCATTGTTCAAATATTTTCTATGAGGGTCAACAGACTTTTATTACAAAAGAATACTCAAATCTTCCTTTTGAATAAAATAGAGAAAACTATGTGCGACTATGTGGCGACTAATAATTACTATGTGTTTTAAAAACTAAATAGCTAACCGATGTTTTGTGTATTTAACCGTACGCTCCTGTTGTGTTAGCCAATTGATAAACCGAGGAAAGAAATTAATAGTTTATTTTATCCCTGTATTTGAGATTTTATCCCAAATGTATCTGTTTTATCCCAGTTTCTTGTTCTGTTTAAACTTTTGATATTCCTTTGTAACCTCAAATAAATGCTCTAAAGAATTGCTTATGTTAGAAAAATTTCTTCAACAAACCGAATTCAAAGACTTTGAAGATTTCAAAGCAAATTACAAACTAATAGTTCCCGAAAATTTTAATTTTGCCTACGATATAGTCGATGCATGGGCAGCTAAAGAGCCCAATAAGCGTGCGTTGCTTTGGACCAACGATCAAGGAGAATGCCGCGAATTTACATTTGGCGAAATGAAAAAATACACCGACCAAACGGCTTCGTATTTTCAAAGTCTGGGAATAAAAAAAGGTGATATTGTAATGGCTATTCTTAAACGTCGTTACGAATTCTGGTTTACCATTGTGGCTTTGCATAAAATTGGTGCCATCATAATTCCCGCTACACACCTGCTCACCAAAAAGGATTTGATTTACCGTAACAACGCTGCAGATATTAAAGCTATTATAGCCGTTGGCGAAGAGCCTATCATCACACATATCAACGATGCAATGCCCGAATCGCCAAGTGTGGAAATGTTAATCTCGGTTGGACATATTATTCCTGAAGGTTGGCACGATTTCCACAAAGGAATTGAAAATGCAGTGCCTTTTACTCCAATCAAGAACGTAAATAAAAACGACGATCCGCTTATTATCAGTTTTACATCCGGAACTACCGGCAATGCCAAAATGGTTTTGCTGGATTGCGTATATCCGTTGGCGCATATTATCACCGCCAAATATTGGCATAATTTACGCGAAGACAGCCTTCACCTAACTATTGCAGATACCGGTTGGTTAAAGGCCGTTTGGGGAAAACTTTACGGTCAGTGGATAGTGGGTGCCTGTGTTTTTGTGTACGATCATGAGAAATTTACTCCTGCAGCTATGTTGGAGATGATTCAGAAATATAAAATCACTTCGCTGTGTGCACCTCCAACTATTTTCCGCTTCCTGATTCGCGAAGATCTTACCCACTACGATTTATCGTCTTTAGAATATTGCACAATAGCCGGTGAAGCGTTGAACCCGGCCGTGTACGAACAGTTTTTGAAACTAACCGGAATTAAACTGCGCGAAGGTTACGGACAAAGTGAAACAACACTTTCACTCTTTACTTCGCCTTGGGTTGAACCAAAACCGGGATCTATGGGATTAATCAATCCGCATTACGATGTTGATTTACTGACTCCCGAAGGTCGTTCGGCAGAAGTAGGTGAACAAGGACAAATTGTGATTCGTACAGACAAATGCTATCCCGAAGGACTTTTTAAAGGATACTACCGCAACGCGGAGCTTACCAACGAAGCATGGCACGATGACGTGTATTACACCGGTGATGTTGCCTGGCGTGACGAAGATGGATATTTCTGGTTTGTAGGGCGTGCTGACGATGTAATCAAAAGTTCAGGCTACCGCATCGGACCATTCGAAGTGGAAAGTGCCCTGATGACACACCCTGCTGTTGTAGAATGTGCTATCACAGGCGTCCCTGACGAGATACGCGGACAAGTGGTAAAAGCTACCATTATTTTATCGAATGAATACAAGGATAAAGCCGGCGAAGCGTTGGTTAAGGAAATTCAGGAGCACGTAAAAAGTGTAACAGCACCTTATAAATATCCACGTATTATTGAATTTGTTGATGCTCTTCCAAAGACAATCAGCGGTAAAATCCGCAGAACCGAAATTCGCGAAAAAGACAGTAAATAATCTCTGGAAAGGTTATTCTACAAAGAGCATCGCCCAACAGGACGATGCTCTTTTTTTGTTAGTATTTCGAAAATTCTTTTCATAGGTGTCCGGTAAAAAACAATAGATTCTTCGCTTCGCTCAGAACGACAGGTTATTCCCATCTATTTGTAGGGGGTTGGGTCGGTTGGCGGCAAAGCTGCCAACCGACCCAACCCAAAAACATAAAGCATTGATTGTCATTTCGAACAAAGTGAGAATTGACAATCGGCGTTATCCCAATCTCTCACAAAAAACGTCATGTATAAAGTTAACCGGACAATACTGAATACTTATTATTTACAGAACCATGGGTGTAAAAAAACCGTATCAAGGTAGCCTTGATACGGTTGAAAAAAATTATTTTTCTGTCTAATTAATTCGTCCTAACTCATTATTTCCAGTTTGGATTTTGCTTAATGTTAGGATTGATTGAAGTTTCACTATAAGGATATGGGAACCATTCATGCTTTCCTGCCACGAAACCAACCGTTTTACCTGCGTTAGGTTCTGAATAAGTTACATAACCTTGGTGAGTTGCAGTAGGTGAAGTTGCATCAAAGAAATGATCTTTCAGCGAAGGAATATGCGTACCGGCAGTTTTGGCCTTGTCAAACTCATTCCAACGTTTCATGTCAATCCAGCGCGCACCTTCATTCCACAATTCGTAGTTTCTTTCGGCCTTAACATCTGCCAAAGTCAAAGTAGAACTTACATGTACAGAAACACCAGCGCGTTTTTGAACATCATTTAGAGCCTTAAGACCGCTACCGTCTGCATCTGATGTTTTGGCACAAGCCTCAGCATACATAAGAAGAACATCTGCGTATCTTTCAATATTGAAATTATTAAATCTATACCAGTTTGTAGAACGATCTTCCGCAGCAACGATAAATTTTTTCTGAACGTAATAGCAATTTCCGTAAAGACCATCAACGTATTTGATCCCTCTTTTTGCATCCGTTTGTTTCTGTGCATCAGTTGTTAACGTAGCATCTGAAGGCCAACCGATGGACGAATCATAAAGGAATTCATCATAAGATACAATGCTAGCTTTGCGGCGATAGGAAGCTCCATCGTTTGCAGCGAACGCTTTGGCAAAATTTTCTTCAACAGCCAAACCTCCCCATCCCGCGTCAGCCTGACATGTTGGCTGACTTCCAAGACGATCGGTTCTCCATCCCCAAAGGTTCGATTCCATCCAAGTAGAACGCTGGATTTTTCCAGACCAGTCTCCAAGACTGGAGCTGTTAACAATGTTAGTTTCGAATACTTTTTCTGAACTACCGTCACCACTGAGATGGAAAAGGTTGGCCCACTGATCGCCGGAAACAAGCGCATATTTACCTGAAGAAATTACTTTTCCAAGAGCTGTTTTTGCGCCGGCATAATCACCTTTGTAAAGCAATGCTTTACCCTGTACAGCCCATGCCCAACCTTTGGTAACTTTTACAGCACCATCTTTATCGGCAGTGCTTGCACGTTCAGTAAGATATTGGACTGCATCGGCACACTCATCGGCACACCATTGAAGCATTGCATCGTGTCCACCTGTATAATTTCCCGGTTTGTCTGAGCCAGTAAGAACCTTGTCAATAAGTGGAGGATTATCCCATGCCATTGCAAGCATCATCTGACACCATGCACGCATTACCCTTGCTTCAGCAATACAGCGTGCCTTAACAGGACTATCTGTAACTTTGAAATTTGTGATAACAAGGTTACAATGATAGATAGCATAGTAGAAACGTTTGTACAAAGCACTAATATCTCCATTCTGTGAATCAAAACGAAATTCGTTAATGGCGGCATGTGTGTCGTTGTCTCCATAATATGCCCCTGCTGCAAGAACGTTATCTGCGCAGTAGTTGAAAATTATATTATAAGGAACGTAAATACCGTCGTTACCTCCGATATTTTGAGCAAAGTTGGCATACGCATCAGTAAGAGCAGATTGCGCATCAGCATCAGTTTTATAAAACTTACTGATATCAACAACACCCTTCTGTGCAATATTGAGGTTATCCTCGCTACATGCAGTAAATAACAGCACTATAAGCAAGAAAAGTATATTATATTTTTTCATATTATTAATATTATTATATATGGATTAGAATGTCAGATTTAAACCAAACGTAATCTTCTTAGACGTAGGATATGTACCATAATCAAAACCTTGTGAGGAGGCGGTGGAAGTAGTAGCAGTTTCAGGATCAGTTCCAGGATAACTTGTAAAGGTAAAGAAGTCATCCAAAGAAACATATACTCTCAATTTGCTGATGAGTAACTTCTTGGCAACCGATGTAGGAACGGTATAACCTAACTGTACTTGTTTGATCTTGAAGTAATCACCGCTAAATATAGAAGCTGAAGAACCCCAGAATGTCCAATCATTAACAACTTGCTTTGGATCCGGCATAGAAGCTCCTTTGTTGGTTGATGTCCAAGCGTTGTCATAATAGTACTTCAGAGAGTTAGTCATCGGAGTATCAGCACGATAAAACGTATTAAAAATCTGACTGCCACTTGTACCGGTACCAAATATATTGATATCGAAATCTTTATAAGCGAGGTTAATGGTAAGACCGTATGTGAAATCAGGAATTGCTTTTCCGATATAGGTCATATCAGCAGTAGATATAATCCCGTCTTTATTGGTATCCTGAATTATAGCTGCACCTGTGTCATGATTAACACCTAAATATTTGTAACCTCTGAAATACCAAATCGGTTGACCAACCTCAAATGCAGTGTAGATAGGGTTATTGCCACCGGTAGTGCCGGTAATGCGGGAAATCGAAGGATCAAGGTAAGTAACATTATTGTTTAAAGTCGCTAAATTGGCTTTAATGGTATAAGTAAAATCTTTACCAATGTTATCTCTCCAGCTTGCATCAAATTCCCAACCGTGATTATTCACAGAACCTGCATTAATAGTTGTACTGCCAATACCAACTTCTGCTGCTGGACTGACAGATACGAGAAGATCCTTTGTATCTTTGTTATAGTAGTCAACAGTTAAAGTAAGTCTGTCTTTAAAAAATCTCAAATCTGTAGCAAGGTCTAACTGTTCTGAGGTTTCCCATTTCAAGTCAGGATTAGCCAATCCTGATGGTGCCGAACCATAAGTAGGAGAACCGTTATCTACACTATATTGATACCACGAGCCATTGTAACTGATGCTAGTACTATATCCGTAACCGCCTAGTACACTAATATTACCATTTTGTCCCCAAGATCCACGGAATCTCATGAAAGATAAAATTCCCTTATCCATGATACTCGATAAGAATTTTTCGTTGCTAGCTGTCCAACTTGCTGAAAATGATGGGAAATATCCCCAACGGTTTGATGCAGACAATTTAGAATTATCGAACGCATCCGCACGGAAGTTAGCCTGAGCAGTGTATCTGTTGTCATAAGAATAAATTAAACGTCCAAAATAGGCCATCTGAGTTGATTTACCAGGAGAATTACCAAAAGATTTAACCGTTGTTTCCGAACCGCTCACCACATTACTTTTTACATAGTCAAGATAGAGGAAGTTAGAATCATATCCTTTCAAGATATCCGGACCCGAAGCACTGGCACTAACATTATCGGAATTATCCTCGGTGTACGACATACCACCCATTGCTGTGATGTTATGTTTATCTAACTTCAAGTTATAATTCGCGAAGTTTTCCCACTGATAGTAGTAACTGGTATTTGCATTTGCCGAGATGCTATAGTTCGAGCTATTCGCCTGAGATGTGGCATAATATGGAGTGCTATAACTGTGTGAAGTGCTCTGTCCAGCACGGTAACCAAAGCGAGAGGTAATTACCAGTCCTTTCACAGGTTTGAAATTCCCATAAAATACACCACGAAGGTTAATACCGCCATTTGAACCGTCAGTAAGGTCTCTTTGAAGCAATGGGTTACCATTATTATCGATTACATACTTCGAAGTAGCGTAGTAGAGCCCGTTGCTTGGGTCTTTGAGAATATTCTTACCTGCATCATAAGCCTGCTTCATTGAAGAAGAAAACTGATCCGGAGAAGAATAGTAAACAGGAGTTAATGGATCCATAAGCAGTGCACAGTTCATCAATGAACTGTACTGACCCATCTGGCTTACCGATTTCATTGACCATTTTTCGATAGAGTTGTTAGTGCCTATCTCCAACCATGGTTTAATATTATAGTCAGCATTAATCTGAGCTGTGAGACGTTTATAAACATCTTTATTACCTTTTACGATACCATCGTTGTTGATTAAATTAAGAGATGTAAAGAAATGTCCCTGATTATTCCCTCCCTGGAAAGTAAGTGTATGCTGTTGGCTCAAAGAATTGCCAAATACTACTTTGGCCCAGTTGGTATCTGTACCATCGTAATTATATGATGTTAACTGATTTGCAATAGGAAGACCAGACATTTTTTTGTAAGCAATAAAATCCTGTGCGTTAAAAACTTCAGCACTTTTGGCAAGGCTATTGCTGATGAGACTGGCATCATACGAAATACTTGAAGTACCCTTTGCTCCAGATTTGGTAGTAACCAAAACAACACCATTACCTGCCTGAGCTCCATAAATAGCAGCAGAAGCAGCATCTTTCAACACCTCCATAGATTCAATCATGGAAGGATCAAGATACTGAATGTTGTCAACTTTAAGACCGTCAACAATAAGAAGTGGCCCAATGCTACCCGAATTTGAAGAGTAACCACGTATACGGATACTTGCACCCTGACCAGGAGCTCCCGAGGTAGTCAAAACCTGAACACCGGCAGCCTTACCCTGAAGGGCTGCTGCAGCATCACTGGTTGCCAGGTTCTTAAGAGACTCGGAACGAACCGAAGATATTGCACCCGAAATGTCACTCTTTCTCATACTACCATAACCTACAACTACAACTTCATCCAATTGTAATTTGTCTTCAGATAATTCAATCTTCAGGTTCTGACTTCTTGAAGTAATCGGAACTAGCTGTTCGGTCATTCCAATATAAGAAACAACAAGAGTTTGATTTTGATCCGGAACAGAAAGGCTGAATTGACCATTTATATCTGTCACAGTTACTATTGAGGTATTGCCTTTGACCTTAACTGTGGCTCCAATCAAAGGCTCTTGTTTAGTGTCGGTTACGACTCCTTTGACGATGTGTTTATTTTGAGCAAAAGCACATATGCTCACGGATAACATCATTAAAACCCAAAATTTTTTCAAAAATAATTCCGTTCTAAATTTATGAATGAAACTAATTAATGAAATTCTACATTTTTTTTCCATTGTATTAAAGATTAAAAATTGATTAATAACTCTACCATTAAGGTAATTGATGGCATATAAACTCTTAAGTTTTTAGCTTCATCAGTCGAATCAAAGATGCGACTCAACTATCATTGTACATCATGTTTTTAATTGATTTTTGGTTAACGAATACTGATTGTTGTCTATCTATTCCAGATATTTTTGTGTGATTTTCAACGATTTTTAACTCATGTTGTGAAAAATGAACTAAATATCTGGTGCAAATATAATATTATTTCGGATAAATATCTCATTTGAAAAGATAAATATCTCATTTGAAAAAAAAATCAATAGAATTTTCTTAAATGTAAGATATTCTTTTTTTGAAACATTAACATGCGATCGTGCCCAATAGCTCTATCTTACAATCTATTGATGATTTTCTATTAACAAATTAGATCAAACTACCTGAAGTGCACTTAATATTTATATGTTTTTAAACATTTTCATTTTATTATTCCATGTTTTGCCCTTTATTTATCATTCTGTTCAATCTTTATTGGTAATCATATTTTATTAGAACATCATCTTCATATTTCCTTTAACTATCCTGACATTCGTATTAAATGTCCAAAACGCGCACAATGTTATCAGAATTTATAATCCTAGTTCTTTTAGATTTGATTTTTTTTATTCAACAGCATATATCCTGTCAATATCGGATGTCAAAGTAAAACTCAATTTTAGATATTATTTATGCACACATCATTTTTTAAAATTAAAATTCGATTATCCTTAATGAATATTCGTAGAAAACTATCAATACAAAATCTTATCTTTGTATTTTGATTTTCAGGAAACAAATTACTCGCCAGTCAATATTGTCTACATTAATGACGTCACCCAAGAATACGTACTTTAATTCGCTTACCGGATTTCGGTTTTTAGCAGCCTCTCTGGTTTTCATTTTTCATAACCGCAAGTACTGGCGACACGATATGCACCCCGAATTATTGCGCTTTATCAACGAGTTTCATATTGGTGTTGCGCTGTTTTTTGTACTCAGCGGATTTCTGATAACCTACTCGTATTTTGATGAACCATTGCAGTCGGTCAAAAATTACTCACGTTATATGTTGCTCCGCATTGTGCGCATTATGCCTGTTTACTGGATTATTCTGACAGCGTTTTATTTGGATCCTGCATACGGGAAATATCATTTCAGGTTTGATACTTACACGCTGGTGCACGCTTTCTCCAACAAGACGAATCTCTACGGCATAGCGCAAGCTTGGTCGCTGAATGTGGAGATGACTTTTTATCTGCTGGCTCCGTTGCTGTGTTTTGCTCTACGGAAGAACTTGATGTATATCTTGATTGGGCTGGCTTTTTTGTTTGGAGGAAGCGTGATGGTCGGTCAACTGTGGCATCAACTGAATGGCAATCCTACACAGTACTTTTACCCGATTGAATTTGTTGTCAACAGCACTTTTGCCGGGCGAAGTGTTCAGTTTCTGGCAGGAATGCTACTGGCTCAGCTACTTAGGAATAACCGTCATGACTTGTTGAACAGGTTTACCCAAAAAACATTGAGCGGATTTGTTCTTATTATAGTTACGACATATGTTATCGGGTTGTTTCAGAAAAACATATATGTCTGTGGTACCGATACCGCTGCCGGTATGCTGCTGCATACATTTATTTTGCCCATCGGCATAGTCTTAGCCATTGCGGGACTTATGACAGAGAAAACATGGTTACAACGGATTTTTGCTAGCAGGCTGTTTGTCTTGTTGGGAAATGCTTCTTTTGCATTTTATCTGGTACATATCAGCTACGTGAACCTGAAGATTTGTAAGCTTATTCTTTTGCCTGACCGAAATTTCATACTGCTTTGGGTAGTGTCTGTTTTGATATATCTCCTTATCGAAAAACCAGTTTACGACAGATTAAGAAGATGGATTACCGGTAAACCGAACTCCGCTTTATTAAATCTTGTGTCGGGTCAATAAGTAAATCCAAGTTTGGTCAATCCTGCTTGCACATTTGTATTCTGCATAAATAAATTCCAAAGCAGTCCGGTGCGGTAATTCTCTATCATCACTACGATGGGTCCCTGGTCGATGGCTAAATAGGAATCGGCAAACCAGCGTGTATTCAGGTTAAACGCATCTTTAAAACCATAGTTGCCCCACATTTTATCACCCAGTGTATAATAGAAGAAATGCAGAGCGCGCATACTCTCGGTAGGCGTGTAAGGAAATGAAGCTAAAGCGGCGGTAGGAGCAATGACCCCTACGTCATTGTTGGGCGACGAAGCTGTGTAACCATTCTGAATGTCGCTTGCAGTAAGGCCCCAGCAATTGGCGCTGTAGCCATAATATCCTTTTGGGTTGGCTACGCAATAGTTGTAATTGATTTTTGCATGAGCTGTGTTTTGCGTCCAATAGTTGGCATAGGCATCTGATAAATGAGTGGGATTTAAACCCAGGAACGAATAATGAGCAAAGAACAACGGGCCTCCATTATCTTCGCCAAGTGGCAAAGTTACTCCGTAAAAAGTTTTACCATTTTTCATGGCTCCACTGCGGGCAAATCCCGTATCGTACACTGCTTTTGTAATGGGGTAGGTGGGTGATGAGGCTGCCAGTACATACACAATCAAGCCTTCATTCCATCCGGATATAGGCATGTTCATATCCCAGGCATAATTTGGCGACCAATGCCAATAAATTTTTTGTTGTCCATTTTGCTGAAACCAGGTCCATTCTACATTTTCCCAGAGTGTTTCAATCTTGGTACAGAGTGCTTTCTCATCTGTATTTCCATCTTTGAAATAGGATTGAACTGTCAACAGGCCTTGCATCAGAAAAGCGGTTTCTACAAGGTCGGCACCATCATCTTTGGTACTGAAAGGAACCACTTTTCCTGTGGCACCATTCATCCAATGGGGAAAAGCCCCGTGAAATTTATCGGTAGTGGAAAGGCTGAGGAAGTTTACAATCTGATTAAGCCGCTGCACCCCTTGGGCACGAGTGATAAATCCACGTTGAATAGCTACAGGGATAGTCATGATACCAAAACCGGAACCACCGGTTGTCACTGTTTCTCCCGAGCCAAGTCTTTCTCTTGCAAGACCGGAAGTCGGGTGAGCATAACTCCAGAAATAATCAAATGTCTTTTTCTGAACTAAAGTCAGCAAACTGTCATCGGAAATAACAGGGAATTTAGGAGTAGAATCCAGTTCGGTAACGAATTTAGACGAAAAAGCGGTTGAAATTTTTCCTCCCAGATTATTCCCCGAACTAATAATAATGCTATATTCGGTTAGTGCTTTGGGCAAAACAGAACTGGTAAGAAGCAATGTTTTGTTATTGTCTCCTTGAGTAGTGCTAAAGTTTGTACCAATTTCGCCGCTAAATGTAATTGCAGAGGATATAAACTTACTCAGATTTATTGAGTCATTAAAAACGATCTTTACAATCGGTGCTTTAGAAAAACTGACACCGTAAAGCTCCGAATTATTTGTCAGAATGGCGTTGTTTAGTTGCACACTTGTAATTTGCAGCGTACGGGTTGCAGGAGTTGCTGTACTCGGATCGTCGGTTTTACAAGCACTAAAAAGAAGCAAATTGACTGAGAGAAGGATAATGGTTTTTTTCATAGTTTTTAGAAACTCGTAGCATCCTGACTTTTAATCAGAATGCTACGAATATATTAAGATGATTGGAGATAATGCCTTCTCATTATAGGGTTAATTTAAAGTTTGCTTTTAAACCGGCATCAGAAGAATTTCCAATAAATAGTTCATAGTCGCCGGCTTCATTGATATATTCAATTTCGTTATTATAGAATTTTAAATCTTCCGGGGTGAGGGTGAAAGTAAGTTGTTTGGTTTCTCCTTTTTTCAACATTATCTTTTGAAAGCCTTTTAATTCTTTCACAGGGCGAACTACACATCCAACCAAATCGCGAATATACAATTGAACAACTTCTTCTCCATCATAGTTTCCCGTGTTGGCAATATTCACCGTAACAGTCAGTTTATCTCCTCTGCCTAATTCACCGGAGGATAATTTCAGATTGCTGATGTCGAATTTAGTGTAACTAAGTCCATAACCAAACGGATATTTGGGGCTGTTTTGTAAATCGATATAAGCAGAAACATAATTTTTGTCATTTTCATCCTTTGCAGGTCGTCCGGTGTTGAAGTGATTGTAGTAAATCGGAATTTGTCCTTCGGTACGAGGAAATGAAATTGGCAATTTGCCAGCAGGATTATAGTCGCCGAAAACCACATCGGCAATTGAATTTCCGGCTTCGGTTCCCAACCACCATGTATACAGAATAGACGGAATATTATCTGAAGCCCAATTGAAAATTAAAGGCCGACCGGCATTGAGTAATAAAACGACCGGTTTACCGGTTTTATAGATTTCTTTCAATAACTCTTCCTGAACACCGGGAAGCTGCAGGTTACTTTTGCTTTTTGCTTCACCACTCATATCAGCGGCTTCACCGAGCGACATAATAACCACGTCAGCCGATTTAGCTGCATTTATTGCTTCTGCAAAACCTGTTTTGTCATTGTCATTGATGTTACAGCCTTTGGCATATAAAATGGTGGAATTCTTGTCCAATTTGTTTTTAACACCTTGATATTGGGATATAATTCGGGTAGAATCGTCAGGAAAAGCTATTGACCAGAATCCATGATTAGCCGTTGTAGCTTTGAATAATGGTCCTATTAGAGCCACTTTTTTGGTTTGTTTGGAGAGAGGCAACAATGTTTTGCCATTACTCAGCGTTTCGTTTTTAAGGAGTACAATACTTTTTTCACCTATTTCGCGTGCAAATGCTCTGTTTTCAGGATTATTGGTTTGTTTCTTTTCTCTTTCTGCATTGCAAAAGCGATACGGATCGTCGAATAACCCAAGCTCAAATTTCTTGACAAGGATGCGTTTTACTGCTTCATCAATGGTGGAGATGTCAACTTTAGCGTCTTGAACAAGCTGTTTCAGATTGTCGCGATAACATCGACTTTCCATGTCCATATCCGAACCGGCATTAATGGCTTTCATGGCTGCATCATAGCCATCTTTGGCATAACCGTGAGCTATCATTTCACCAATGCTACCCCAGTCGCTTACCACGAAGCCTTTAAAGTTCCATTGCGTTTTCAGAATGTCACGCTGAATATATTTGTTGGCTGTGGCGGGTATTCCGTTTATGTCGTTGAATGAATTCATAAATGTTGCCACATTTGCTTCAACAGCAGCTTTGAAAGGGGGCAGGTAGGTTTCGTTTAACTGGCGTAAACTCATATCCACGGAGTTGTAATCGCGTCCACCGATAGCGGCTCCATAGGCAGCAAAATGCTTGGCACAAGCCATTACTGCATCCACATTGCCCAATCCATTTCCCTGAAAACCGTGTACTCTTGCTTTTGCTACCAAACTACCCAGGTAAGTATCTTCACCGGCACCTTCCATAACACGTCCCCAGCGCGGGTCACGTGCAATATCAACCATGGGTGCAAAAGTCCATTGAATACCATAAGCAGAAGCTTCTGTGGCAGCTGTATGAGCAGATTTTTCTATCAGAGCCAGATCCCACGATGCAGTTTCACCAAGTGGAATAGGGAAGGTGGTACGAAAACCATGAATAACATCCAACCCGAAAATCATAGGAATATGCAAACGGGATTGCATGGCAAGTTCTTGTAATTTTCTTGTCTTATCAACCCCGACTACGTTGAGCATAGAGCCCACTTTGCCTTGTCGGATTTGGGTTTCTTTATCTCCCTCAGCGGTAATTTTTCCGGTACTGTCCCAATCGCTGGAGTATTGATTTAGTTGTCCTATCTTTTCGTCGAGCGTCATCTGTCGGATAAGCGCATCGGCTTGTAGCTCCGGATTAACTTTCTTTTGTCCAACAACAGTTGAACAGATGAAAGAGAGTATTACCAGAGGAATAATTTTTTTCATATCTTATTTTTTATGTTAGTTACGATGGTCGACGATTTATTGGCACTGTCGAGTGATTTATCGCTACTGTCGGGTAATTTATTGGTAGTGTCGAACGATTTATTGATACTGTCAGACGATTTATTGGTACTGTCGGATGATTTATTGATACTGTCGAACGATTTATTGATACTGTCAGACGATTTATTGGTACTGTCGGATGATTTATTGGTAGTGTCGAACGATTTATTGATACTGTCAGACGATTTATTGACACTGTCGGATGATTTATCGGTAGTGTCAGTGATTTATTTGAATAGATACATATAACCTATCCGGTACATTTAGAAAATCAAGTTATTTGTATTCTAAACGCACCGGGGGTTACTATATTATTTAGTCCAGTTTACAAGAGTGGTTTTGAGATCACTGGAATTTCCTCCGATTTTGATTTCAAAATCACCACTTTCCCAGTCATATTTTAAATCGCTGTTGTAGAACTTTAAACTTTCGGGTGTAATATCAAACGTAACTGTTTTGCTTTCGCCGGCTTTGAGCATTATTTTTTGAAATCCTTTTAATTCTTTGATTGGTCGGGTAATGCTTCCAACCACATCGCGAATGTAAAGCTGAACGATTTCTGCTCCATCGTATTTTCCCGTGTTGGTAAGGGTTACGCTGGCTTTGAGTGTTTGATTTCCCTGTAGTTTGGAAGAACTCAGGCTGACATCGCTGTAATTGAAAGTAGTATAACTCAGTCCGTAACCAAAAGGATACAGCGGTGAATTAGGTACATCTAAATAAACCGATTTGAATTTTTCAAATTTATCTTCATCTTTTTCCGGTCTACCGGTCGATTTGTAATTGTAATACAACGGTATTTGACCTACATTGCGTGGAAATGACATCGGAAGTTTACCCGATGGGTTTACTTTTCCGAACAATACATCCGAAATGGCATATCCGGCTTCGCTTCCGGGGAACCAAACATTCAGAATAGCATCGGCCAGTTCTTTTTCCTGATTTAGTACCAATGGTCGTCCGGTAAAGAGAACCAATACAATCGGTTTTCCTAACTTCTTTAGTTCTACCAACAAATCTTTTTGTGATTGAGGGACACTAATATCAGATCTGGAGCTGCACTCGCCACTCATTTCCGACGCTTCGCCCAGAGCAGCAACAATTACATCGGCTTTTTGGGCTACTTCCAGAGCTTCTTTAATAATTTCGGCTACGG
>Ga0302284_1000521_pt1 | contig 17933 bp, 10 predicted proteins | sample III_Fen_E2_1_FD_198760 | JGI IMG/M metagenome (GOLD analysis project Ga0302284, IMG submission 198760) | Peat permafrost microbial communities from Stordalen Mire near Abisko, Sweden - III_Fen_E2_1 | ecosystem: Environmental > Terrestrial > Soil > Wetlands > Permafrost | place: Sweden: Abisko...
CTTGCTTGTATTTGTTATCCTTGAATTGGATCAGATCAAATAGTCTTCTTGATCCACTTGGACATTAGAAACCACGTTCCATTTCTGATTTGACATGATCCATTTTATCGAGAGCAATGAATTAAGCCCTCCCAATCTTTTCCTTTCTCAAATAATTGACTGCACTTTGAGCATCATCGTATCTTTCTACTATTATATTATCAAGCTGACCACAAGCAGTAGTTATTGCAACATCATACTCCTCAGAAATAGCTGCCAGATCACCAAGTCTTCCACATATGCCCCTCAATTTTCCTTATTGCTGTGCTATCATTAGCTCATTGAGAACCTTAAAATATTTGAAGTCAGTTGAAGATAATTAAAATAGTAAAATTAAGTTCAACCTTATTTCTAGATTGGTTATCATAATTAGCTTGCTTAGTCTAATCAATGCGTTATTTGCATTCTGCAACTGCCTTCAAGATGCGTTCCTCTATTGTCTTAAGCTCTCTATTATTTTTGTCTTATTCTTCAACTTTAGCTTCAATGGCTTCTACGGCTTGAGTAACTTTAACAGCAACAGTTTACTATTCTGTAATATTTTGAGTTGCCTTTTGAATTTCCAAGTTTGTTCTGTCGAATTCAGCTTGAATCGTAGCAGAATCAGAGCTTATCAAATTCAATCTATTTTAAAGATTGTCACGCTTTTGTTGCACATCTAATTTATTCTCTTTGATTGGCTGCAACTGCTTTTCTAAATCCTTCCTTTCTTTCACGAACTTAGAGTTTTCAGCATTCACTCTATGTTTGATTTCCCTTAGTTTTTCATCTTCCTCATCTTTTTCTTCTGACAGTTTCTTTAGCTTGTCTTATTTTGAAGGCAGTTGCTTCTCATAATCTTTGGAATCTCTCAGCACGTTATTGTAATCTTTTTGCAACTCCTCCAATACTTTCTACAATAAATGCAATAGTAAATAAAAAAGATTAGCTATCTTAATCTAATTACTTCAATCTTAGTTTGATTTTCACTCTCCAACACTAACTTTTGGCGATTTTATTCATCTCTTTTGGTTAATTTTTGCAGCATGCCAACATGCTTTGAAAATTCTAGTTCCTTCTTTTCGACTTCAACCTTTTTCTTCTTGTATTCCTGAATCAAAGTTTCATTTTTTCTCATTTGCTCATTGAAACGCTCTTTTTCTTCTTAATCCTATTTTTCAATCTAGGCTATGCGGGCAGTATATTTCTCAGCATCTTTTCTGGCTCTTTGCAAATCAATTTGTCCAACAATATTTAGGAATTGATAACTTTATTTTTCGTTCCTAACATATTCAATTGCTAGATTTTTAGATTCGCTTAGTTTCTCCAAATCTGCTTCATGAATACGCATACGTTCTCCCTTTTCTCTTCTTTCATTCTAAAAATATCACAGTTATTGCATTGAAATTAAATTTTTACATTTACCTATAATATTTCATATTCTTCATCTTTTTTTTCAATGTCTTCTTTGAATTGATTTGATCCAATGATATCTTCGAGATATTCAAGCAAACCAGGCTTTTCAACATCCCCTGATCTTGGTTTCATAAGTGAAATTTATTCGACTTCACCCTGCAAGATGAGGAATCTATTATTGGTGAGATCAATTCCCTTAGACTTTAGCAAGTCAGTGACTTCTTAATGAGAAGCTTCTCTGTCATTAATCTCATATTTAGATACACTTGATTTATTGACAGTCCTACGCACAGTGAATTCTGTATCTGGAAGTACCTCATAATCATCACCTTCCTATTTAAAAAGGAAATTTTAACTTTTCAAATAATGTCTGATCTTTCATTAGTTATTTCGCTCTAATAAGAACTTACCTTATCAATGATTTCATGGAAAGTGACTTCCACTGAAGCTTTTTTAATATTTTGATGTTTCGAAGAGTTATGAATCAATTATTCCAATTTCTTGAGACGCATCCAAGAAGCTTTCTTGCCGAATACAAAAAGAAGAGATTCTATCAGATTAGATTTACCGCTACCATTTGGACCAACAACTGAAGTAAATCGCTTATGAAATGGCCCTATTACTTATCTTCCTTGATAACTCTTAAAGTTTTCCAATACTATCTGTTTAACAATTAATCGTTGCTCATTTTTGCCTTTTTATTTAAGAGTTAAAATAGTATAAACTTTAATTATTTGAAAAACCAATGCAAATTATCATACCTATTGTTGAGCGCAGAAGAGAACCCTTAAGACGCGATGGAGTTTATTTCAATGCTGACTTAGAAATCTACATCTCTTCTTCCATGGACTGAAATTAAACCTTATTTGTTGATGAACCTAAGATATATTTAAAAAATGTAATAAAGTAATCATATTTTAAGTTTTAAGCTTAACATACTCATAAAAAATGGTCTATTTATCAATGGTTTCCTTCTTGAAATAGTAGTTGTTTTCGCTTTTATTTATCCTGAAGAATTAAGCTTTTTGATATTTTCCCAAAAATGATAAGGAGGCGGCAAATTACTATATCCCAACCAAGGAAAACTATTTGATTTCTCTTAAAATTTGAATCCTATCAAATCTAATTAATTCTTTGATTCCTTCCAACAATTTTTCTTACAAATTAATCCATACCCCGCCAAATTGAAAAGTTAATTTATTTGAAAAATTGTTAATTGTTTTACAAATTGATTTAATACAAAAAGCAAAAGTGTTTTAATTCACTTTTAATCAAGAAAGGCATTTAATTACTTCTTCATTGAAAAAATTCAATAAGCAATTCCTAATTTACAATTTTTAAAAAGACTAACAAGAAAATAAGATAGCAAATTAAGCTATGCTTATTTCAAAAAAATGGTAACAAAAAGACAATTCATAATAAAACTAATTTGAAATTTTCTTGCTTTTTATTTCCACTTTATCTATGTCAAATAATAATAATACTATTCAGTCAAAACTTAAAATAGAAGCAAACTTGAATTATGTCAGCTTATTGATTTTATAACAGATATTAGCACCTCGAATTTAAGACTTTCAACTCATTATTAAAAAAACTATCGTTGTTCGAATTTGCTACTTTAGAGTTCTCCTCGAATTTAAGAAAAAATAACTTCACTATTCTTACATTTTAAAATTTTCTTGCTAGAATTAAGTGCTAGCCATTCATTTCCTTTGGAAAAATGCTAAAGAATGCCTTTAGCTCAGCAATTTATTGAATGCGAAAGAGAAAGTAGTCTGATCTGATGATTTCTTTCTTTTGTTCTAATCGAACAAATCGTTAAATCAGTAGAAAGGAAATTTACTTAAAATGAGTCGTTTTGTGGAAAGCATCTATTTCATGTTTCCGTCTAAATAGAAGAAATAATTAAATCCATATGGATCTCTCATTTTGTACTAAAATAAAATCTGCCAAAAATCCTCAGGCTTTACCCCGATACTTAATTTTCTTACTCTTCTTTTATCTTTCGCTTTTTTTAGGAATCTTACTTTTACCCTCTTTAGATAATATTTACTACAATGAAAGTATAATGTAAAACCTATCTTGAAAATACAAAAATATAGTTTAGAAAAATAAATTAGGACTATCTAATGAAAAGAGAGCAGCAGTGGAAAGTTAGTAACATGTCACTAAAACGATTGTGACTTTTTTAGATTGTGCAAAAGGCGATATTTGCAAGTTTTTTAGGGAAAACGATCTTGATCATGCTTAGATTAAGGGATTTTCTTTGCTTTTGAAATGTATTTAAATTTATAAAGAAATTTTCGCACAGATTTTTCAAATTTCTTTTTAGAGTCTTCTTCTTGGTCAAGTTGTTATTGTTTGTGCTTAGCATCCAATTTCAGGACTTCACTAATTAGAGAAGCTATTTTTGGCTACTCTTAAATGTCTTCCTCCTTACTTAGCTGAGATTATCGCTGCTAAGTAATATCTTCAAGTATGTGATCAAAAACGAGAATATTCTCTTTTATGATACATCCAACTAGTAAGTTACTGTCATTTCTGAAAGGAAACACTTGCCAAAGACACTGAGCAGTGAATACAAATCCGTCTTAGGTCATAAAAGAGATGTAATCGCTACTCACAATTTATCCTTCTTAGAAACTCTCAATTCCTTTGAAAATGTCTTAGTAGATTTAAAATGGTTTTCTCTCATTTTCAAAAGTCCTAAAATACAGGAAATCAGTGGAAAAAAGTGGTAGAGCTAAGGTATTAGCAGTTAGTTTTATGATTTCTTTGTTTGTTAAGAATTTTAAGAATTCTGGCGAAATAAGAGTGCGCTGTATGAAGGGAACCGATGATTATGAAGGTTCTTGATTGAATGAAAAGTAGTCAGAACAGCAAAAAAGGCTAGCTTTTTAGCAATTAATATCTTTAAGAGTTGAACTGAGAGTAGATGAGTAGTCCAGATGAAGAGAAACATGTTTTTGTTTATTCAAGAATTAAGTGTCAGTTTATTCTTCAATCAAGGCCTGGGATGAAGAAGTAGAGGAAATTGAACTGTCCTTGTGCTTTAGAGATTAAACTGTTGTTAGATCCGTGAGAGAAGGTTCTGCCTGCATTTCAATTTATTCTCCACAGATATTTTTTGCACTTTCATTCCTTAATATAATAACTTATTCTTCTTTAAAATAGCCTACTTCTATGTAATTATGCTATTTGTTCCATTCAGTTGAAACAATTCGTCTGTTTTCAACGCTATTATTCCCAATAATTTCTGGATTCTTGTGGAAAGCAGTTGCTGTTTCTGCTTATTAATGTTGTTAGTTATATTGGTGTTCTTCATGAAAAAGAGCATTTTAATTAGGAAAGTATAAAAATTGACTGTCTTCAAACTTATCAAAATGGAGTTCCTCAAAGGACTCTTCTTTTTTGAAGATATTCTCTGATATTTATTGTTATTAATAATGTTATGTCGAATGGAGAGGCTACGAATAAATATTTCCCAAGAAGTCAATACTCTCCTCTTCATACTCTTGCACGCACTGGCGCTACAGATTAGTAAGTTTTTAGTCTTATCTCTGTTCTGTCTCTTCGTGTTTGAGGGATAAAGGGGAGAACATTTTAGTATTTTTTTCGAAATTTGAACGGCTTGGGGGATTCTCGTGAGTTCCTATCAAATAGCAATAATATGTTTTGTTTTGTAATTTAATTAATTTCCCTATCGAATAGAGGCCAGCTATCTATTACAAGGGGTTTGTTTTTCCTTTATATTGACAATAATCTGCAGTAAAAAATAAATATATCGGCTTACAAATTCTGAAGCCTACATAACAGAGAAATAGCTTCTTATCTCTTTTTTTAGGTTTTCATTCGATTAATTAAAGGAAATCAGTCTGGAAATTTTACTGTTAGTTGTCTAATTTCTTCTTGAAATCATAATTATTTCGAAACCAATTGTTTAAGATAATATTCCAACTACTACAAATGATGAAGCAAGCTCCATTTTCTTTAACAGCAATCTTAAAACCATGCTTATTCAAAAGATATCCTTTTACTTTTAAGGAATCGAAGGTAAAAGAGCATCGAGTTTAGAAAAATTAGAAAAATCGAAGAAGTATTGCATTTTCACGTGAAAAGGAAATAAGGACATGAATTCGTTTATAGAGGGGAGAGATACTTTCTATTCCTTTATGAGTGCTTCTTAATTAGGAATAATATCTGTAAAGTTTATTTTATTTGATTTTAAAGGCTGATGAATTATATTTGTTTCGACGCTCAGCTTTTCTAATTTCCCCAAACAGGCTTTTCAGAGTATTTCTTTAGAATGTTTCTTTTCAGCTTTAAAACAAGACTCTTTTCTTATTATTCATTAGTTTATTCAGTCTTGGTTAACTTTTAGTAGGCTTCTTTTCTAAATTTCCAAAAAAAATATATTATTATCTAGTGAAAATCTACTCTGTTATTTTAATTTATCTAATATTTCTCAATTTACTTTCAATCACATTTTGTGTAATCAAGCCTAAAACTCTAAGTAATGTCAACAAAAATCTCCTTCTTCATTTGATTGAGGTTTCTTTTTGTAAATTGGAGGCACAGAGGTTTATAACATAGAGAAAAATAAACGGTATTTATTGTTTTTCGATAAAGAGACAACCGAAAGATTTGCTAATAAACATTTTAGCTCAAGAATACTTTTTATTAAATAAATCACCTTAAATATTTATAATGCTTCACAGCAAACGAATTTATATAGTATAGACAAAGGGGAACATACAATCTTTATTGCAACAAAGATTAATTACCTTTACTGTTATAAAATATATTAGACTATTATTGCTTTAAGCTAAACTAGACACAGACACCTAATCATTATTAATGTGTAATCGCAGCGAGTAATTGGTATCTTTAACCTTGTTATGTAATCATATAGTGTAATTCAAAGCTTCAAGCATTAAGTAGCAAAATTACCCTTTCTATTACATCGACAGAGATTAATAGCCAGTGATTTAATCATTCAATCTGTGTTGAAATATTAATTTTAATTGTATCCCAAATTTAATATCTACTTATTAATTGAGGTAGAATAACAAATAGTCCAATTGTATTTCCTTATCTCTCGGTTCTTTTCATTTGACAGCAACACATTATTGCCATTTCATATTGTTTAAATGATTTCTTTGGTAACTGACTTAATTTGACCCAACGATTATTCAGTCCTCAATCAAGTGGAAAATTCGACACCGAGATTCTTATTTTTAGAAAAATTAAGTATCTTTCTTTATGTGTGAGCTTCCCGAGGATAAATAATACCTCAATAGATAGGATTATATCCATTTATCTTAGGCTATCCATATTCCAAATGAGTTTGGCACATATATTGTCAGAAAAATTAAGCTTCCCTCTGCAAGAATTTATGAACTTTTTTTAAGATAAATGATTCCTTGCCCTCTATCTATCATGTTTAAGAATAAGAACATTTGTGTTTGACATTCATGATGGACGAAAATATATCTGTATTGGTTTACTTTTAACTGCTATTTTCCTGAAACATACTTTTTCTAGAGCACTCCTCCTTAAATAAGTAAGTACAATTACATACATTAAAGTTAGATATGCTTGTATTCATTTGGAAATGAGTAGCAATGAGATTTATATCTTATTCAAGGGGTATGTTATCTTTCCCAAATGTTGAAATGGGCAGATAGATTCCTTATTCTTTGGGATTTCTTTCATCTTTCTTTGAAAAATAGACACAAAAGAAAAAATTGAGTTTTAGAGTTTTGTTAGAATGCTAAAGGTAAATAAGGAATTGCTAGCAAAACAGATACATTAGTTGGAAATAATGTGAATTTGAAATAGAGATTAACTTTGGTGTTAGATAAAAGTGATTGAAGTGACATATATCCATCTGCTCTTATCTTTCAATAAATTGTCGTTAATAAAACACAAGAACATAGATATCAACTAAGATAGATAATAAAATACATGATTTACCCCCTATTGTTACTTTGAATTTTCTTAAAATGAGGAATTGCAATTTCAAAACAGTTATTAATCTTAGACAATTCTTAGATCAAAGTCAATTCTTTCATGATTATTTAACAATTAGACAATCCTAATTTGTGATGAAAGGCTTTATTTGACACAGACTACTTGCTCTCTTTCATCTTTCAAGAAGGAAAAATAATTTAAATTGCTCTTTTGAGAGCAAGATACTCAAATGATTCATTTCATTTCAAAAAAAAAAAGACACACACACATACAAGTAATAGTCAAAGGGAAATCAATAAATCATTCTATTTTTCAGCCTTTACTTAACATAAAATTGAGTCCAAAACATAAGTACAAACAATTTAAAATAAAACAGATGCATCTAAAAATGATCTATTGTATTTTAATAATATGCTCAATTATATTTTTGCATGTTGATTAACAGTATTTTGTTTTGTTTTTCGTTGCTATCCCCTTTTAATCAAACCAATGCTAATTTATTTTGGCTAGTTATAAAAGTACAAAATAATTTGGTTGGTAGGAGACGAATAGTAGGAAATATTTTTGCAAATCAAAATAAGAAATAGAGAAGATTGGATCAGACAAATGAACTTACAATAGGAAATAATCATAGGTTTTGCTGCCAAATTAGGTCAGATCGATGATGAAGACAGCGATTTTCCATCTCTACTTGGTGGAGAACCAGTAAGATTTCGTTTTATAAAGGCATGATAATAAACAAGACTTTTAGGTATGGTTTAATGAGAACGTGTGCCCAAAGGAAGTCAAATGCAAATTATGCAACAAAGACATGGTATTCCTCCTCTAAGTAATCATTTCAAAAATATTGGCATAAATGACTTATTTTTTTATTAGTTGTATGCACCTCTTGAAACGGAGCACACTTATCATCGAGCAATTTATGTCTTTTTCTGCAAAGTAAGATATGCTCAATGCACATCAAATGCTGATTATAATCTAAATACAACAGGAATCTAGCTGCATAAATAAGAAGGATTCTGTGAAGATACTGAGAACTCAATAAGGAAGAAATGAACAGTTACAACAATTTAAGAGTTCTTATTTTTCAAAAAATATATTAGAGAAAGCTTATAAGATAGTAACAGACACCGTTGAGATCAAAGAAAGTCAGGCTCTTGAAAAAGAATATGCAAAGATATCAAATCCTTTTGAAGTCGATGATAAAGAATATTCAAAAAAAGGTGGGAAAGAAAACTACGAAAAGGAAAATTAGCTCTTAAAACGGTTTACTTAAATGGCTATGGAAGATCCTGATTTTGGAAAAGAATTAGACAAACAAATGGCTGCTGAAACCTGGAATGAAGATGAAGACGATGAAGATCTTGATTAAGCATTCGAAAAATATTGCTTTTTATTGAAGAAATAAGGAGGTCATATTCTTAGATATTGCAGAAACAAAGAAACAGTTCCTTTGTGGTATTCTGATAGGAATCAATGGCCTGTTCAAACGAAAAAGTGCTCTTTGTGCGGAAAGAATCTATTTTTTGAGTTTTAGATTAATTCTTCTGTGTTAAATAATTTCCCATCAATTCTTGAGTATGACTGGGGTATCCTCGCCGTATATACGTAAATATTATTGTCTGATTTGATTGGTTGTTGATAATTGACTTAATCATTAGATGTGAGAATAGCTGCAAGTCGAAAAATGCTGTTGAAGAACTTTGTGAAATGCAGATTCTTTTGGAAAAAGATCAAGTAGAACAAAATATCAAAAATCATTTGAAAAATACTTAGAAATATCTTGGAGAAGATGTAGAAGAGGATAGTGACGAGGACTAGGAAGATGGTTCAGAGGAAGAAGAACAAAAAAGAGAAGAACCAGAAGTGAAAAAGGATATCAATAAAGAGTTGAATACAAATGAAAAGGAAGTTGTAGAGGGAGCAAATAAAAATGAAGAAAAACCTTAGCCTTCAGAAACTCAGTAGACTAAAGGGAAAAAGAACAAAGATAAGAAGAAAGCCAATGATAAAAAGGAGGAAAAAGATGCAGAAACTAAGTAAGAAGAAGAAGGAGTTGATGATGAAAACAATTGGTGAGACACTAAATGACTTTTCAATAAGTAAGGAAAAATTTAGGTAATTCATTTGAAAAACTCCAAAAATCTATTTTTAAGTATTGAGATGTTGATGTTTCAATTATCCTAAAAACTGATTTATGTATGTTTATGATACATAACTAAATATTTGTATAATTTGAGTTTCTAATTGATGAACTTGTTTCCTTCTGTTTTTGATTAATAATCTCCTTATTTTGCTGGGACAAGTGCTAATAATAAGAGTAATACATCAGTTAATTATTTTATAATTTCCTTAAAAATTACTGAATGCGGGAAATTCAATAACTAAAAAAGATAGCTATTGGAGTAAAATATAAATCTATCTCCTATTTTGGGAAGAATTCACTCCGGGAGTCTGGATGGAAAAGATTGATGCGGAGAACTAAATACAAGAGAAAACAAGAAACAGTTAACAGATCTTTTGTTTGAAAATAGTAAATAAAGAGATTCCAAGAGGCCATCAGGATTAGATATAAAGAAAAGGCAGGTTGTATCAATTTGGAAGGACTCATTTCAATAAGCTTAAGTGCTAGATAAGATCGAAATAGAGGCTATGTTTGGAACTCCAAGGTCAAACTCTTAAGTAATGTGCTGAAAATAATGAGATGATAACTGATTGATTGAATTTAAGCAGTAAAGGAGATAAATAAGTGAAGACAGAGCAAAACTAGAAGAATTACGTTCTAAATGTAAAATAAGAGAAGAGACATACAAAGTGGAGATCGAAAAGTTGCGATAAAAACTGAATGCAATCCGTTTTAAATTCGAGCAGCAACAGACGCATCGTTAGAATTCTCAGGACGTTCAACGATTGAAGGAAGAGAATATCCTTCTGAGATCTTAAGTTTAATATTAAAAACAGCAGCTTTAGCAATCATTTTAGACTACTAATCTTCTTCAAACATCACGAGAAAACTCTGCAAAGTACAAATAGTGTTTACTGTATTTATAAAATATTCAATTTACCGAATTAGAAAACGAGCATAGAGTAGTCGTGCATCTTTAGAGAAACAAATAGATACTTTAAGTTGTAGTGATTCCAAAATGTCTAACGATTCACAAGGTAAAAAATTAATTGCGTCAGATATGGAGCTTGTAAAGGTTGCTTAACATAAGCTCAAGAAGGAGAATCGTTCTCTTAAAAAGCGAGTAGACGTAATGCAAACATAAATGAGAGAAATTTATGATATCTTAGTTGAAGAAAAGGCAGGTTCACCTATTTTGATTTATCCAAATTCTTCTAGAGATACAAATCCTTAAATTCCTGATAAATAATTTTTAGACCATCAATAAGCTCAGACAAGTAGGGATAATTAGGCATCCATGAGGGCTAACTTTGCTTCAATAAGATAAGCAGATTCTTTAAGCTCAAGAAAACCTGATACAGCTATATAATCATAGGTTGGATCTGCAGGTAAAGTGTTCAATATGATAGAAATTGGAAGAGAAGAATAACTAGAAGTTTATCAATCCCCAAATTCTGAAACAACTTTTCCATGTTCACCAGTTAAACCAACTGACTTTCTATTACTTTAAGAGAAGATAGAAAGCACAAAGGACAGTTTTTTGAGTAAAATTAAGACTGTATTTCAGAAATATTCAGAATAAAATGAGCTTTTTGAAAAGAATAATCACAAAATTAAAGAAATCTCTGAATAGCTTCTTTAGCACAAACACTCTGAAAAGCTAAGAGCAAATTCTCCTCAAAAGAAAGATGGAAAACAAGACTTTATTCTCGAAAAAAAAACAGAAAAAACAAGCAAAGAAAGTGATGATTCTTCTTCTATTTCTTCAAGTTCCTTATCTTCTTCTTCCTCTTCAAGTGTTACATTGACTATGCTTGAGGATATGATTCCCTCAGCAAAGTTCTAATAGCTTCCTATTTCTAAAGTTGAGAGATCATTTAAAAAAGTGAAAAGTCCAGATGAACAAGTTTATTTTAATAACTATGTAGAGTCAAAATAAGTTTAAGATAAGCCATCGCCTTAAGCTAATAATGGCGATCATCAAAAGCATTAGCATTACTAAAAACCACCTCCTATTCTTGATTAAGATAATTTTGAAAAAAATTGTCAAAAGGTTAATATTGCTATTAAAAAAGATGAGCATAGTAGTTCTAGAAATAACAACCTTTCGAAGAGAAAGCAAGTTGAAAAATTAGAAGAATAATATAATCAAAATGAATAAAATAATGCAATGCCTCCCAAGAATTGGAACTAGTAAGAGAAAGGAACAGTTGACAGGGAAATCGACAGTAAAGGAACTCAGAGAAGTAACGAAGTTGGATAAAGAAAAGGGAATGAATATCGCTCAATAAAGGAATAGTATGAATCACTGCTCGCAGCAAACACTCCTAATATTAGCACAAATAACTACATCAACAGTAATAGCATATCTTCGTTTTATCATCCTGATCAAGGACAAGGATACTCTGATTTAACTGGGAGGCGTTATGACCATCTTCATTAGTTTTAAGTACCTAAGCATTATCCAAACTAAACAGGAGGAAACCCAAACATAATAAGTGGTAACTCTAGTCGCGCGACTACCAACAATACCAATTTGGGCATCGGAAGTAATAATCCAAGTGGTTTATTCACAAGTAATAATGTGAGCAAAAATGAAATCATAAATAAGTTAGGGACTAACAGTTCAAGGCAATTTGAAGGTGTTAAGTAAATAAAACACTTTGATCTTGAACTAGCTGGGTAATCTGCTAAAACTAGCCCTTTGAGAGGCACTGTAACTGCAGGAGGAAGAAGAGATGGGGATTTCTCTGGATCTTAATCGTTGCATTTTGCTCCATTACAGAAAAAAGAAGGATCGATGACAAGTAGGACATACGAGTAAAAGCTAGATCAACTAAGCAGAGTCAACAAGATTCTAACTCCCTTAGCTTCGCCTTCTTAATAACTGCAACCATCAGCATAAGGAGATAAAATCACAGATGAATACATCCGCTAAATTATTTAACAATACAAAACACCAAAGAAATCATCAATACCTTTGAATCATCCTCATACAACAACAGCAGCTGGATTATAAAATACTTAAAAAAAGAGTTTTACTAGTTAGATACCTACAAGTATTGCTAACCAATACATCCCAGAAAAGAAAGAATCCCCTGCTTCAAAACTAGTCTCAACTTCTCAATAACCTTCTCGCTCACAGACATCGAGATTACTTGAAAAAGACAGTTCTCTGAATAATCCATTTATCGCTTCTCAGCCTTTATCTTCAAGGACAAGCCACTCTCCTTCCAGATTCACTAAGATTCAAATTCCACAAATAGGTTAGCGAATATCTATTTCTCCCACTTAAGGAGGAATTGGAACAAATTCTCTTTTTTAAGGAAGTAATTATTAACCTCTTGGCCCATCGTCAAACACTAAAGATGTTAATCCGTATAACTGCTATTTTGGAAATAACAATAATACCAATGTGACTCCTTACAGCAGCAATAACTTTTTATCCACAGGTAGCAACAATATCTTTGTCTCTGCCCAATCTTAGAATCTCAGCACAGCCATAATAAATCCTGGATACAATTAAAATATCAATATGAATACTAACTCTAATCTTATTAGCAATAGTGGCGTAAATGGTTTCGTTAGTGGGAGCAACAACAATAATTGCTAACAAAGCAGTAACAATTTTTACAATCACATTTCGACTTTTCATAGCAACAATAGTCCAATGAATAGAAAAATAGCACCAATTTCACCTCAGATATCTACAGTCTCTATCGGACAATCCAGAGAGTCTCAAAATCTTAATCATAAGAGGTAGTAGAGCTGTGGTGGAGCTAATGGAATTAACAAATATAATTTAAAGCTAAATCTTACAAGCTTAATTGCACCAAAAACTACCAGCAGTTATCAAACAGATCGATAGCAATCAGATCGCACAGCATATTCACGCTTACTTCCAAAAGCAGCTATGATAGTAAGCACAAATATCAGTCCAAAATATTCTCCTATCTCTTCGTAATCGACTTTAGCTCAACGATTTCCAAGAAAATGAGAGAATTATTTATTTTTTAATGGACTGATGTTAATTTTTCCATCAACTAACAACAGGTTTTTTCTTGTATTTTTTTACTTTTTTTGGAATCCACTAATGGTATTATGTTAATAGCTCTGAGATACTAGTTTTGAAATATTTCTAAATCTGGACCATATTGATTTTCAATCGAAGAAGAAGGGGGTGTAAATGAAATCAGCGAAAGTTGATGCCTGTAAAATCTGACAAGAAAAAGAAAAAATTATTATTTGTGGGAGGTATTTTGTTTAGAAGATTAAGGATTTAGATTATGTGTTAGCTAAATCCTACTTAAAACTAATAAGTTAAAATTAAAGAAGATGCAACTGGAAAAAGAGTGGACGGTGGGAGGGCAAATATCAGATCTCTAAGAAGTCAGGATAGGGAGGCCAGATTAAAGAAACAATAATAATAAAATAAGTAGAAACAATAAGCAGAGAAGATGCCTTAGAACGAGTATATTGAGCTGCATAAGAAGCGGTTTGGTGAGCGTTTAGACGCTGCTGAAAAGCGTAGAAAAAAAGAATCACGTGAGCATCATGTGATTTCCAGAAAAGCATAGACCCTTCGTGGTATTAAGGCTAAGCTCTTCAATAAGGAGAGATATAAGGAAAAAATACGCATGAAGAAATTGATTAAGGCTCACGAAGAAAAGGATGTGGAGGTGAAGACAGATTAAGTTAAAGAAGGAGCAGTACCAGCATATTTGCTCGATAGAGAAAAGACCGATAACTCTAAAGTATTATCTAATATGATCAAATAAAAGAGAAAAGAAAAGGCAGGTAAATGGCAAGTGCCTCTACAAAAAGTGAAGGCCATGACAGAAGCAGAAATGTTCTAGGTCATGAAATCTGGAAAAAGAAAGAAACTTGCTTGGAAGCGTAAGATTAATAAAGTCTGCTTTGTCGGTGATAGTTTCACTAGAAAGGCTCCTAAATACGAAAGATATATTAGACCCACTGGTCTCAGATTTAAGAAAGCCAATGTCACCCATCCTGAACTCAAAACAACAGTGCCCCTTGAAATCCTTGGAGTTAAAAAGAATCCTCAAAGTGCGCTCTACACTAATCTTGGAGTCATCACAAAAGGAACAATTATCGAAGTCAATGTTTCAGAACTTGGTTTAGTAACACAAACTGGTAAGGTTATTTGGTCTAAATATGCTTAAGTTCTCAACAATCCAGAAAACGATGGATGCATTAACTCAGTTCTCTTAGTATGATGTCTTAATTCAATTAAGCTGCCACAGAAAAGGCTAATACTATATTTCTTCTTCCATAATTTGCCATTTTTATCAACTTACAGATATTGGCATGTACATTTTTGTTCGTTTATCAAACTCATATCTATGTGCATTACTTTTCTTTGTGATTGATAAAAAGCAAGAAAAATTACTTCCAAATATTGGGTGCCCCTCTGTTTCTATTAAAAATGATTAGTTTAGCATAAAATAGAGTATTTTGATTTCAAATTTCCACTAAGTTGATCATTGTTCCTTTTAAATGATTTGTATTCAAAGAGTTTTTTAAGCAAATTCTTGTGCCAAAATAGAATAGTATCATATTTTATTTTTTAAAATTGATTTTACTACCACTTCCAATTTCTTCAGCTTTAACTTAACATTTGTGATATGGATATTCACACAAATGATAAATTTAAGCAATCAAATTGAAATTAATAAAACTCTACAACAAGATTTCTGTGATTATTTCTTATTTCTTTATCATTAAATGGTTAGTAATAAAATTTCTTTTTGCTTTCAAAAGATTTAAGTTCGAAAATAAAAAAACTGTGAACTTAAATAATAAAAGTATAATAAATAAAAATGAGACAATAAATCATGAAGATCTAAATTATCTAGAAAATATCAATAAAAAAAGTAGCAGCAATTTGATTGTAGATGCATGAAATAAAACAAAAAAAGAAATCCAAATTAAGATCGGCAGAGATCTCCTTTTCTTTAAGTATCTAACTGATTTTGATATTATCCTCTAATGATTCGAGAAGCTCAATTATGAACACAACTCTCGTAAGTTGGAATCATATATTTAATGTTAATGAATGCATCCTATTTCAAAAAATACAATCTATTTTACCATTCATAATTCAAAATAAAACTGTACCTCTCCTCCTGTTTGTTCGAAAAGCTCAAGAGTCTCTTGGATAAGATCTCCGAGAGTCAATTTCTTTCTTTGGCTGTAATCGATCAGATCTCCTAAATTCATGTTGTTGTTTTTGTACAGATTGAAGATTGGCAAAATCTATCTATAATATGGAACCTGTAAAAAAACAAAGATATTTAAATTAATGTAAATCAGGACGAAATCAAGTATGTGTTACTAAAGCTTCTCCAATCATGTCACCACTTATAACAAGTTTTTCAAGAACTTTGAGCATGATCCCAATGATTTCATGATCTCTGGTGTTGAGTGCAGCTAAACGAAAATCAAAATAGTTGTAATATTCATAGTGATCATTGATATTGATCCAATTTAGAAATGCATATGGAATTTTTTATTTTCTCTTTATTCAAAGGCTCCTATGATTTACTCTTGATAGGGATAATTAGCTGAGGGATAACTGGAAGAATTTTGTTCATTCCTTTTTCAAGAAGGTCATATGTGCCTAGAATAGCTAAGAATCTGTATGGATCTAATTTCTCTCTGAGTCCATCAAAGAAGATAGGCAAATAGTGGTGGTAATCTAGAGATTCGGGTTGAATTTTCCAAATAATCTTGTTCACAGACCCCTAGTGATCAACTTTGATTGGGAGATCACCTCTGTCGTAATAGCGTCTAAATTCTGAGACGGGAATTGTTCTTTTCTTAAAGGCTCCACAGATAGGTTGAGGGGCATTGAATTCCTACTTACTGTGCAGCTAAGAGGAAGTCTTCCCACCAGTTCCTTATCTAAGTCCTTGGAATTTATCTGTTAGCAAAAAATAAAGTTAGATGAAAAATGTAAAATAATGAGTTATTATTCTTAAAAATAAATAATTTAGCTCCATTTATTTCTAATCTCTTTTGAAACAAACAATTCAAATAGCCAAACTAAATCAGCTTCCTTATCACTGGATCAACTTTCACTTTCATGAAACCTTTGAACTTTCATATTTCTGGATGTTTTTGAACTCCTTGAGATTAAAATCATCATCTTCAAAGTTATTATTAGATTTTGTTTTACTGACAACAGTGGCTGCTTGAGAGTCTTCGAAGATGGGTGAAGGATTTCCATTCTTAGATTTAGTTTTTGAAAGATATTCTTTTGGGAAATCTCCAAACGGTGAGTGTGGATTCCTAGGAGCTTATGGAATATTCCAAGATTTATAAGAGCTATTCGATGATTTAGCAATGATATTACGGAGATGATCCTCCACAATCAATTATGAAGCTACGTTCTCACGCTTAGCTAGTTATCCAGCGGTGTTATTTTAGGGTATCTTAGGTAACATATTTAGTTGCTAATTTGTTTAAGACAGAAAGAGGTTATTATTTATTTTATTTCCTTATTTTCTTAATCAATTTGAAAATGCAACTGCAAGACCAAGAGCAAGAGACTCTGTGAGACTCTTAGAGAGGTAAATTGATTGTTATTCATAATTTTCTTTTTTTTTGCTTGTAAAAAAAAACCAAGCTCACTAATTTTGAGAGTTGTTGTTGTTTGAATTTTGACAAGAGTTCATATGATTGTGTGTTTGTTTTCCATTTTAATTTATATAATAACTTGACATTTCCTGTTTACTAATTAATCTCGCTATGAAAGAACAATTAGTCAATTTTAATACGACTATCCTTTTTGATGAGATAACTAAGCACAATTTAAATCTATTTTGGCTTTGAAAAATACTGTTAAATAAGATAGTCTTAAATAATTATCCTCTCGAAGGAATACCAAATGATTGGAGTGCTCAGTGAGGAGCAAAAAAAGAAAAGATAAAAATCACTTGTGAGACATGACAGTGAAGAAGCTGGGGAAGACTAAATTAAAATATATATAAATAAAGAACAAATCAAGAATAAAATAAAGAGCATATACCTCCCAGATATCTAACTAAAATGGTCAAGAAAGTCACTCAAGATAACATCCAATCCAAGCTCGCCCTCGTCATGAGATCAGGCAAGGCTACTCTTGGATATGCCTCCACCATCAAGGCCATCAGAAACGGACTTGCCAAGCTCGTTTTTATCTCTAACAACTGCCCAACTGTTAGAAAATCTGAAATCGAGTACTACGCTTCTCTCGCTCAGATCAATATCCATCACTACGGTGGTTCCAACGTCGAATTAGGTAAACTAAATTCAAATATCGTTTAAAGAGTGATTAATAAGCATATGGAGATAGACTATGTCCTAAACCTGCAAACAGACAAAGAAAGGAATGAGAGGC
>Ga0302284_1000525_pt1 | contig 17851 bp, 11 predicted proteins | sample III_Fen_E2_1_FD_198760 | JGI IMG/M metagenome (GOLD analysis project Ga0302284, IMG submission 198760) | Peat permafrost microbial communities from Stordalen Mire near Abisko, Sweden - III_Fen_E2_1 | ecosystem: Environmental > Terrestrial > Soil > Wetlands > Permafrost | place: Sweden: Abisko...
GCCTTGAGAACCTGTGATTCACTGAAACGCTTCCGCTATACGGAATCCCCTTAAAAATATTTACACCTTTTTCCCTGATTCCCCTTATTTTTCCAAAGGCTGTCTTTGATATCACAAAGTCAGTTTCATTGTTTCCCGAAGGAAAATCAAATCCTGAAAATAGCAACACTGATCCCAGGCCAATAGCCGACTGCTTTAAAAATTGTTTTCTTGATATACCTTTCATGAGAAATAGATTGAAACCTTTAAAAGGAAAATGTTTATTTGATAGGAAACCGTTAATTTAAGTTCTTTTTCACAGAAAAAATTGGCTGTCAATATAAATTCTTATTTTTAGTGCAAAACTGGTTAATGTGAAACATAAAATCCTGAAAAAGCGGCAGCTACCTCTCATTCTAAGCCCCATTAGCTCTTTTCTCGATGTTAAAATTAAGTGCATCTTTCCTTGAGCTGATTCCCAGTTTTGAATAAATGCTGTTAACATGCGATTTTACTGTGCTCAAACCAATCATCATGTTATCAGAGATCTCTTTATTGGACTTACCCTCCATAATTAAAGCAAAAATCTTCCTTTCCTGTACACTTAAATCACGAAAAGGATTTCGTTCTTTTTTAAAAAATTTAATGAAAGCAAGACATATAAGAAATCCGGTAATCAGACCTGCTCCTCCGATCAGAAGGCCATTCAGACGGCTATTGTTTTGAGTTCCGGGGATCTTCTTCCTGAATTCAACAAAATATCCTGATTTTTCATTTTTCCATTTTTTGAGAAACTTATTGTAGAATTGCTGATTTATCTGATAATTCTTCTCAAACCGACTTCTATAAAGTGCATATAATGAAACTAAGGGATTAGAACAGGTATCGGCATAAAAACGCAATTTTTCATAAACAGCATTCTTAATCAAATCAGTTTTAATTGCTGAACCTGTAAAACCTGCGGAGTCAATATAACTGGATATTTCATTGATTTCCATGAAGTTTCTATTCGGAGAATAACCGCTTACAATCATATCTTTCAGGAAGTTTTCCTGACCAGGATCATTCAACAGAATATTAGACTTTCTGTTTGCAATGAAAAAAACATGATTTTCATCTTTACCACCGATAGTCAATGATGCCGGAGGATCGCTTCTTCGTGAGATATGGATTCTGTAAAGGCGGTCATCTTCGGGAAGATATTTAGTGCTAAACCTGAAGTTCCCCTCATTATCAATCAGAGCCTTATCAATTATCATCTCATTTGTCATTGAATTCATCTGGTCGAAATTATCGATGAGTGACAAATAGACTACTGGGGTCCATTTTGAAGTATCAATGAGAATATGGCCGGTAATACCTGATTGTGATATTGCGTTTGTGCTTAATAAACTTGTTAAAATCAGGGTAAAAAGCATCATGTGGATATTCATGAACTTCGGTATCAATGGATAAAAGATAATGAATATATTTTCCTATTTTGCATCCTGTGTTGAGTTAATTTCAAGGAAACCACTGGCATTTTTGGGAATTAATTTTACCATCCACTCCCCTTTTCCCGGGTTCTCAAAATTTCGTGTAATTTCACCTCTTACAGTCTCATTGAGCGGTCTCTTTATTGAATCCGGCTTGGGTAAAATTGCTTGATTAGCTATGGAAAAGTTGCCTTGTTTTTCACCTTTGGAATCGTAGAATTCTATCGTAAGATCTCCGGCAAACAGAGTAGAAGTGATTTTAAGGTTGAGTGGTCCGATCTGAAAAACAGGAAGTTTTATTTCGCTGGTTTCTGTAAAGGTGAAAAACTGGATTCTTGTACTTAAATTAAATGCTTTCGGTTGACTATAAAGATAACCTGAACCTGATAATATCAGGATAAACACGACTAAGACACCTTTTAAATTTTTCATAGATTTTGAGTTTAATTAATTGATAAATAATTTATATCAAATGTATTAGTCACAATTATGAAAAACTCATTAATGACGGATGAAAAAGGGTTTAAAAAAGATTTAAAAAATACTTACAGGACTAAATCGCGACCCCTCACACTCAAAAAGGGACACTCAATGATCGCACATAATAAAGATAAACAATAAGATTGAAATGAAACTAAAGTATATTTCAGGGAAAAAACGAAAATTTACTCTGCCTGAAATTAAAATCCGAACTTCGCCTCATCATTCAGCGATTGCAGATATTTCTCCTGATTGAAACGATAAATATCCGACGGCCGGCCCTTTATGTCCTTGCGTATATCGATCTTCTCAATTGTTCCCTGACTAAGGATCTTTCTTCTGAAGGTGCCACGATCGATGCTGCGGTTCAGAATCGATTCATAAAGTCCACGTAATTCATTGAGGGTGAATGTATCAGGCAAAAGCCTCGCAGCCACCGGACAGTTCTGAAGCTCTATTGCGAGCAACTTTCTTGATGTCGCAATTATAGAAGAATGATCTCCGCCAAGGTTCTCCAGGTTATTAACATCCATCCAGGTGCTTTCTGAGGATAAAGGTCCATTAACTAACCTTGTTTGATGGTATTTCACCAGTCCATAATATACTACAGTAACAAATCTTCTGGAAGCCCACCTCAGAATATCTCCATACCTGGAATTTTTCTTGTGGGTCGTTTCAGAAAGTCCCGGTATCCTGAACGCATCGCCGAAAGTCCCTATTTGCCTAAGAAATACGTTTTCAACACCACTCATTTTCAGATTCCGGGATACAGCGTCATCCAGATTCTCGTTGTATTTTATATATCCACCGGGAAGCATCCAGAAATCATATCCGGGAATCCTTTGAACAAGAACCTTCAGATTGGGATGATCATAGCCAAATACCACATTGTTAGTTGAAACATGCGACAGGAAGGATTCAGTTCCGTCCTTAAAATATTCATCGAGTAATATCTTTAATGGTCGTTTCATTATTCTTTAACTAACTGTGGTAAAGTTAGAAAATATTTTGAGGCATTATGCCTTTTAATTAAAAAAATCAATATTTTTGATCATTGAAATGTATATACTTAGGTTATCTTGATGATACAAAAGCTGCAAAATTCGGAACTGTCGTAGATAAACCGGAACTGGCGGACATAGCTATTATACGACTCCAGACTCCTTCGGGGGTATTACCAAATTCTGGAATTTTAGGCAGGTTGATGAGAGCAGGTGATCTTGATTTCAAAGGAAAGGAAAAGGAAGAAATTCTTGCACTTCTAACAAAAGTTCCAACCATTGTTGATATTTATCTGAGCAGGCCTGCCGTAATACCCGAGATATCAGCTGCAAGCAAAGGTCTTCTTGCAACCTTCGGAGCAAGTGATGAAGCCCTTCTCGATGTTATATTCGGCAATTTTAATCCACGGGGTAAACTTCCTGTAGAGATGCCTTCATCGATGGATGCAGTGAGGAAGCAGAAGGAGGATATGCCTTATGATTCAGAAAATCCGTTGTATAAATTTGGATTTGGTCTTAGTTATTGATCTTTAAATAATGTCTTCACTTACGCAGGTATATGACCTGTGCTTTTCATTTTAAAGAATATTATACTGGTTTCAATCTTCGTCAGTTCGGGGTACGGAGAAGCCTCATAGAAATATGGGGCCTTTTCATTTGTTGTTAACTTTTAATACAAAGTATTATATATATACAAATATTACATATAGCTTCCCTGGTAAATATTCAGGTGCACTAATCAGCAAATAATAATTCTAAAAAGACAAATACTATTTCCAGGGAATTTGTCAATTAAACTGACAAAAAAGTATTCAATTTTGTAAGACAGATCTGCTTAAAATCTCCTTATATTTAAAAAACGGTTAGGATTAATTTTGTTTTATTTCCTTCAATCTGTATTTTTGATTGGTCTACTCTAATCTGATAATTTACAATAATGAAAAAAGGAATTATTGCATCGTTGTTTTTATGTTTCAGTCTCATTACTTTACGAATATATGGACAGGAAAACATATACCTATCTTCCGATCAATTTGTTAATGAAGGTATTGAATTTCATAATAAGGGAGAATATGATAAAGCTATAACCAGCTATCAGAAAGTTAGTAAATGCGATCCAAATTATGAGCTGGCATGCTATGAATCAGCGTTGACTTATTATTATATCGACAAATATGAAGAAGCTCTTGCAAAATGTAAAGAAGCTCTTTCTCTTGACTATGATAAAGCCATTGTATATAGTTTAATGGGAAGTATTCTTGATGATATGGGAAAAGAGAATGATGGTATTGAACTCATGACTGCTGCCTTGAAAAAATGGCCATATAATCAAAATTTATTATATAACCTTGCTATCTGTTACTTAAACACCGACCGGCCGGTTCAAGCCGAAGAGATACTTATAAAAAGTATACTTATTAATCCTTATCATACGCGAACTCATTTAGGTTTGGCAAAGGCAAATTATATGATGGGGCGAATTACACAGTCATATCTTGCTTACAATATGGTTTTGTTACTTAACCCTTCTCTCAATAATATTGCAGCATTCGAAGAGGCAATTTCTCAGAAACCCAAACTTAAAATCCAGGAATATAAATATCCCTATTCAAAAAATGTTAACTCAGAGAAATGGGATGAGATAAAAGGACTACTGCAATCAGAATTGGCTTTTAGTAAAGAATTTGATTATGATTATGATTATAATTATACCACTGGACGTCAATCATTGATGTTATTTCGAAAGCTTACTTTCGAACCTTCCGATACTTCAATTTATAGCAGATTATATGCAAGATTGTTTGTTGATATATATCAAAAAGTTGGTTTCGAAACTTATCTGAATTATATCCTGAAAAATACAAATAATGATAATGTAGCTAAATGGTCCACTAAAAATAAGGATAAGTTAGACTCTTTTGTTAATTGGGCGCAATCCTTTCTAAATCAAGGCAGATTATATGGCTTTTCATATCAGGATGAACAGAATACAAAACAAACCTTTCATTATGATGAAAAGGGAAATTTAGTCTCGATAGGGGAATTATCCGGAAAGAAAGGAGATGTTAAAAACGGAAACTGGTTAATTATTGGCGATGATGGTTATATAAGCGAAAAAGGGGTGTACTTAAATAACAAAGCCGGGGGAGAGTGGCTGGTATATTGGCCTGATGGCACTATAAAAAATCGTTTGAACTTTGTAAATGACAAATTGGAAGGAACAAATAAGACATTCTATCCAAATGGGGCTCTTGAAAAAAACTATAATTCTAAATCCGGCAAAAAGGATGGAATTTCTGAAACTTATACACATTCCGGGTTTCTAACCATTAAAAACAGTTATTCTGAGGATTTAGCCAATGGCCCGGGAGTTTATTATAATTATAATGAAGGATTTAAGCGCGCATATACTTACAATAATGGTACACTGGTGAATGAAAATATTGAGACATGGTTGAACGGGAATGAAAAACAGCGCTGCTCCTATCATAAGGGTATGGTAGATGGGGCTTATACAACGTGGTATTCCAATTCAAGCAAAGAATCTGAAAGAAATTATAAAAATGACACTTTGGCTGGAAAATATTGTGAGTATTACCCTAATAATCAAAAAAGCAAAGAATTTGAGTATGATGGAAAAGAACAGATTATCGGAAAGATAATTTCATATGACAGAATGGGGAATATTACATCCGAGGAAAGTGAATACAAAGATGGCAAATTGACCGGAACCCGGATTGAATTTTTTCCTGATGGCAAGACTCAAAGGATTCTCAAGTATCAAAATGATCATTTGCTGGAGATTGTATGTCTCGATGACAAAGGCAATCAGGTTTATAAAGCCAAAGATGCCGACAGCAGTATATATCTTAAGTCATTTTATAGTGACGGCATAGTGAATTCGGAAGGATTAATGGCAAAAGATAAGCGTCAGGGCAAATGGAAATTCTACAATCCACTTGGGATAATTACAACCGAATCGAATTACTCAAATGGTATTTTGGAAGACATTCAACATACATATAACGAAAATGGGCAGATTGAAAAAGAATACACTTCACGTGGTAATTACATTCTTGGTGGATATAAGGAGTATTATATCAACGGACATTTAAAGATGCAGGGTAACTATGATAGTACAGGAGTCGCAGGGAAATGGCTTTACTATTATAAAAATGATACCCTGAGTAATATCATTTTTTATAAAAACGGGAAAATAGCCGGCCGATCATACTCATTCGAGCCAAACGGGCAAATGAAATCAGAAGAATTCCATGATAATGAAGGAAATTCAATCCGATACAAAGAATTTGAAGCCGACGGCAGTCTTTTAGCCGATATGAACTATAAGTACGGTTCTCATACTTTTGAAATAAACTTCCCAAATGGAAAACTGAAGGAGAAGAGAAACATCGTCGATAATGTATTAAACGGGTTGCATGAGGAATATTACCCTAATGGTCAGTTAGCAACACAAATTGAATATTCCCATAATTCAATAAGCGGACACTTTAAGAAATGGGACTATTATGGCAATATTACTAATGAAATACCCTATAATTCGGGTTTAGCTGAAGGTGACGGGAAATGGTATAAAGATAAAAATCTCGAATATGAAGCTCATTATGAGCAGGATAAACTTCAGGGAAAAACAACCAGCTATTTTTATAACGGTCAGAAAGCACGTGAGTCTATGTATGTTGATGATAAAAGAAATGGAAATTCAGATTATTTTTCTCCAGAAGGAATCTTTATGTACCGTTTACGATATGTTGACAATACTTTGAAAGCTTATTCATATCTCGATAAATCGGGGAATATGATTCCTGAAGTTCCAATAACTGACGCTACCAGTGAAATAAAAACATACTACCCAAATGGAAATGTATCAGCTATTATTCCGCTTTACAGGGGAATTTATAATGGTAAAGTAATTTCATACTATTCATCAGGTTCTGTCCTTCATGAGGGTATGTATAAATTTGATGAAAACGAAGGATATGACAAGAATTATTACCCAAACAATAAATTGAGGGAACTGACAAATTATACTTCCAATAGCCGAAATGGATTATATGAAATGTATAATGAAAATGGCAAAAAGCAAAAGTCAGGGAATTATTTTATGGACAATGAGGAAGGCGAATGGAAAATATATAATACCGATGGGAGTATAAAAGAAGTACTTACATATCGAAATGGGATTATTTATGATATTAAGAAGATTTAGCATTCCAGATTATCTGTTTATTTTACTGTTAATTCTGGTAATATTTGGTGAAGTAAATGGCCAGGGACTAAAGGATTTTGAAAGATATTCACAGAAATATCCCAATAATGCCGTTATTCTTACTTCATTAAAACAAGAGTTGGTCATAGAAATGAATGATGGAAAGCCTGTGCTGAATCTTAGCGAATATAAAGAGTATCTGGCTCTCAACGATAATGCGATCTTTTTTGCTGATTCGAAAGAGAAGTTTGGAGCAATATACAAATTCAAAGATATTGAAGCGTATAGTTTAATCCCCGCAAAAGGAGGATACAAAAAGATCCCTGTAACGAATTTCAACAAGACAACTGAGGTATCTAATGCCCTATTTTTTGATGATGTCATTGATTATAATTATACTTTCCCTTCGGTAGTAAAAGGCGTTAAAATGATTTCCAAATTCCATATGTCGTCAGACGATCCTTCATTTCCACATAAATTTTATTTTGGAAATTACTTCCCTGGCGATGAATATATTTTTACTGTAACCTGTCCGAAAAATGTCGAAATGAAGTATAAGATTTTTGGAAGGGATACTTCAATTGTCAATTTTTCAATGTTAGTGAAAGCTGGAAAAAAAATCTATACATGGCATACATCAAATCCAAAATCCTACATAAAAGACGATTATGCTCCGGACGCCGACTACTATATACCTCATGTGATAGTTCAGGTCAGTAAATATAATTATAAAGGTAAAACAACATGTATAAACAACTCCCTTGACGATCTGTATAAAATAGAATATAAAAGAATCAGCAATATAAATATCTCCGAATCAAACGAGATAAAAGCCTTAACGGACTCTCTTACAAAAGGAATAACATTAAATAAAGAAAAAGTAAGAAAAATATATAGTTGGGTACAAAAGAATATTAAATACGTTGCCTTCGAAGATGGTGAAAACGGATATGTTCCTCGCGAGGCAAGCCTGGTTATACGAAGAAAATATGGCGATTGTAAAGATAAAACCAGTCTGCTGGTAGCAATGTTGAAATCTCAGGGGTTGAAGGCAAGCTATTCATGGATTGGAACCCGTGATATCCCTTACAAATTTTCTGATTTTGCAACAAGCTTCAATTTTAATCACATGATAGCTGTTTGGTGGGATGATAATAACAATTCTGTCATACTTGACGGAACTACTCATCATCATCCGCTTGAAGATATACCTTCTTTTATACAAGGGAAGGAATGCCTAATTGAAAATGGTCCCGATAACTATAAAGTATATACAATACCTGTTGCTTCACCATTAAAAAACACTGTTTACGACTCTCTTACAGTTGAATTAAAGGGAGATACGCTTGTAGGAAATGGGGTAAGCATCATCAATGGTGAATTGCGCTCATACATGTTAGATAGCTTTGAAGGGAAAGATCTTACTGATTTACCTGGAATTGTTAATAAACTGATGCCTAAAGCCAGTAATAAATTTATAATAAAATCGGTTAACCCGATAGTGACGACTGATGAAGACACTATTTTAAAATATGACTATAAGTTTTATCTGCCAGATTATCTGACTACTAACCATAATGTGGCATATCTAAACCTAAACCTCGATCGTTTTATGGCTGGAACAAACCTTAAAGATGACCGGTGGATTCCTGTTGAACTTAACAATACAAAAATACATATATTCGTTTGTACCTTTAAAATACCCAAAGGGTATGAAGTTCGTGATATTCCAAAAAATTCTTCATATGATAACAAACTATTCGGATTTAATCATTCTTATAAGATCAATAGTCATGAAATTAAAGTAAAGACAATAGTGACCTTAAATTTTCAAGTTATAGAAGATAATGAGATGGCCCAATTTCGGGAAATGTTAGGTCAGCTTTACAGTAATTATATTAAAACAATACCTATTTATAAAACCGTTACTCAATGAAACAATACTTGTTTATTGCATTTTTACTTTTTTCAGGTTTTCTATTTGGACAGGAAACAAAATACGATAAGTATAACTGGAATACTACCCCCGAAGTCCTTAAAAACGATACTGTTAATCCGGTGAATGGTGTTAAGTTTACTTTTGAAAGAAGAATAAAGGAAGTGTACCTCAACAAGGATAACATTTTTGAGGAAATCAATGTTTTCCACAGGAGAATAAAGGTTGAAACAAATAATGCCATCGATAATTTCAATAAAATCTATGTCCCTGTCAATAATGTAATTGCGATATTAAATATTAAAGCCCGATTTATCTCATCCAGTGGCAAAATCACAGAACTGGCACAGGAAAATATTAAGGAAGTCAAAAACCTGGAAAATAAAGGAGATTATAAAATCTTTGCGATTGAGGGAACAGAGATTGGTGGTGAAATTGAGTATTTCTATACATTGCGTGCCAGATTTAATGCCTTTCAATCTATACGGATGCAGGGAGAGGAACCACGAATGAATGTTGAAGTAATCTTTACCTTCCCTTCAAAACTTGATTACCTTATCAAAAGCTATAACGGCTTTCCCGATTTTACTACTCAAAGAGATGATAAAACCGGAATTACATTTATGCAGGCTAAGACCGATTATATCCCCGCACTGGCCGAAGAAAAATATACAAACTACAAAGCCAATCTGATGAGGTATGAATATACAATGGCATATAACTTATATAATTCTGTGTTAAGAGTCTATTCATGGAGCAAAGTGAGCAACAATGTGTATAACAACTTATATCAGTTGTCAAAAAGTGAACCAACAGCAATTAATGATCTGGCTAAGAAGCTGGAAATTAAGAGTGGTAATAGTGAGCAAAAAATCAGGGCTGTTGAAAACTGGATAAAAACGGAAATATCAATTTCTGATGCAATTACAAAAACTCCTGCTCTGGATGAGATCATTGAGAATAAACAAACTTCAAAATATGGTGCTACCCGATTATTTGTTGCTCTACTCACCAATCTTAATATTCCTTTCGAACTTGTGCTGACATGCGACAGGACGGAACGGAAGTTCGATCCGGATTTTAATTGTTGGAACTTTCTTGACGATTATCTTATATATTTCCCGGAAATTGATCAGTTTATTGTACCTGATGATCCAAAAATCCGCTTAGGTGTTAATGCTTTCAATTATCAGGGAGAATATGGGTTATTCCTTCACCCGATTAAGTACAATGAGAAACTTGGATCAATGGCGTACGAAATTAAAGAATTACCTGTTTTACCTATTTCAAAAAGTATTGATTCTCTATTGGTGAAAGTTACCTGCAATTTTAATCAGTTAAAAACTGAGATGGTTATTCACAGGGAAATGTCTGGTGCATTGGGATACAGCTTTCAATCATTCTGGGAAAGTATTGATGAAGAAAGACACAAAGAAATGATAAGCGAAGTTTTTGACATGGGCGATAAAAACACCAATATCCAGTCTTATAAAGTTATTAATGGCTCCCGAATAAATATTGGAGTCAGACCCATCATTTTTGATGTAAACCTTACTGCAAATTCGCTGGTTGAGTCTGCGGGTAATGATTTTATAATCAACATTGGCAAAACAATTGGTACTCAAACGGAGATGTATCAGACTTCAAAAAGAAAACTGCCGATTGATATTGAATTTGTACATTCTTTCTATCGTAAAATTGAATTCAACATCCCTAAAGGTTATAAAGTTAGTAACCTCGAGGAAATAAACATGAGAGCTGAGATGGTTGAAAATGAAAAGGTAAGTGCTTATTTCAAATCATGGTATGAACAAATTGGCAATACAATATATATTTATTCCCGTGAGGTTTATCCGGAATTAGAATATCCGGTAAGCAGTTTTAATGAATTCAGGGAAGTAATAAATGCTTCTGCTGATTTTAATAAAAAGAAACTGATAATTACTCCGTTATAAAATGGCCGTCTTTTCTGCCAGGAATAATAATCTGATTTAATTAAGATTTAAAGATGTTGATTTGAATATCCCTGCTAACAAATAGCCCGAAAACTGGTTGCAACTTTTGTCCGTTCGGGTACTAATACAGAGCAAAAGTTTTTTGGAAAAATTCTACCAGTGATCTTCTGTCTGGTAGCACCTACTTTATTCCCAACACCTGCTCTTCAAGTTATCTGCTATTTAATTGAATCCTTTGTGCTGGCATTTGGATTCTTTTTAAAATAACCTCTTAGCAAAAAACTGTGCTGTGCAGCTTTAAGGTCTTCATTTAGTTTTTCAGAGCTGCTCTCAATGTTTTTTATAGTTTCTTTTAATCTGGCCCCTGATTCTTTATCATTCAGCAGTACTCCTACCGGAGTATTCGGATTACTTTCTGCCTCTTTGAGATTTGCAATAAACACACTTGCCGTGTCAGCAATATGCTGCAGTTTTATAACAGAAGCTTTAAGTGATTTATAAACTAAGGTATCCGTTGTTAACTCATGTACAAGTGTACCTTTTTTATTCATATCTGAACTGAAACCGGAGAGTGAACTGATTAACCGCTGCGCCTCTATAGATGCACTTTTAAGTGATGCAGTTGCAGCATTGATATTAGTATAAACTGAATTATCGTTTAGTAATTCTCCTATGGTACCTTCACCTTCAACTAACTTTTTACTGATGATATTAAAATTATTTGTTATGGCTAATAAGTTTTTATTGCTCTCCTGCAGTGTATTCATCATATCGTCGGTTGAAAGAGTTTTTACCACTTCCAATGTGTCACCATACTGCACTTCCGGTGACCCTGAAGTTCCTCCGTAAATAATAAGTATTTTATTCCCAAGAAATCCATCAGTACTCACTTTAACCTTGGCATCTTTACGAATAAATTGCTGTGCTGTTGTCACAATATTCATACTCACTTCCACCTGTGATTTTCCATAAAATCGCAAGTCGCTTACAATCCCGATCTTCACACCTGAAAACCAAATATTATTCCCCTTTTTCAATCCTCCAATATCTTCAAAAAGCGAAACCACTTTTATTTTATTCTTAAAAGTACTGTGTATGTTGCCAACCATAAGAATTCCACCTAAGAGAAATATCAATCCTAGGGTTACAAAAAGTCCAACTACTACAGCGCGTCTGTTTGCTGATTCATTCATGGTTTATCGTGTAAAATTATAATTATAGAAACCTTTTATATGCTCATTATCGATATCAAACACAGTTTCAAATTTTCCGGGTGTTAAAAATTTACCTTCATATAACATAGCTATCCGGTCACCAGTATTCTTAGCGCATGTAAGGTCGTGTGTAATAATAAGGGAACTTGCGTTATTTTGATGTCTGACTTCATTAATAAGATCAATAATTTCACCGCTTGTAATGGGATCCAGTCCTGCCGTAGGTTCATCGAACAGCATTATTTCGGGCTTAAGTATTAACATGCGTGCAATGCCTATTCTTTTGCGTTGACCTCCCGAAAGGTCAGAAGGCATTACTTGTATTTTATCTTTTAAACCAACAGATTCCAGTACTTGTTCAACTGCATCGCTAACTTCAATTTTACTAAGATTTCTAAAATTCATGGTCAGCGGGAATGCAAGATTCTGGTAAACATTCATGCTGTCGTACAAGGCACTGCTTTGAAAAGAAAATCCAACATGCAACCTTAATGCGTCTAATTCTGAGTGGTTCAATTTCTCAACTTTTTTCCCAAGTACAACCACTTCACCTTCATCGGGTTTAAGCAAACCCACGATAATTTTTATTAAAACCGACTTTCCTGAGCCGGATTTACCAAGGACGGCCATATTCTCGCCTTTTAAAAGAGTAAAGTCAATGCCTTTTAAAACCTCTACGTCGTCAAATGACTTATATAATCCGTTAATTGAAATAACCGATTCAGCTTCGTTTTTAATATCTGGTTTTGTGTTTTCCATCATTTAAAAATATCGAATCCAGTTGGTTATCTGAACAAGAACAATTTCCTCAATGAATATCAGAAAAATAGAAAGTACAACTGCCTGATTTGATGCTTTGCCTACGCCACGTGTTCCCTGAGTGGCATTGTACCCTTTATAACATCCGACAATGCCAATTGTAAACCCATAAACAATTGATTTGAATAAAGATGAAAATATATCAAGAAAGCTGATAGATGAAAATGCGTTTTGAAAAAAGGTAAAAATGCTTATAGCTTCCTCAGAATGTACATTTACATATGAACCACACAGTCCCATAAAACTGCAATATAATGCCAGCACCGGAATGGTGATAGTCGTGGCTGCCACGCGGGTAACTACCAGGTATTTAAAAGGATTAATTGCTGAAACTTCCATAGCATCTATCTGTTCGTTCACCCTCATGGAACCAAGTTCTGCACCAATGCCGGAACCAACCTTGCCAGCACAGATGAGAGCAGTTACCAAAGAACCTAATGCCCTCACTATTGCAATACCAATTAAAGATGGCAGCCATGAAGTAGCTCCAAACTCTTCCAATGAAGGTCGAGACTGTTTTGTAAAAACCATACCGACAATAAAACCTGTAAGAGTAATTAACGGCAGCGATTTAAGGCCGATTTCGAGACACTGATTAATTATTTCACGTAGATGGAAAGGTTTTTTAAATGCTTCTTTGAAAAAAAGAGCAGTGAATCCATAGGCTTTTCTGACGCCAATGAAAGCATTGTCAATACCTTTTGAGAATAGATACTTTTTAATGTTGGAGTTATTCATTTATCGCATATTGTCTGTTTAAAGCTTCATTTTGAGATACTTTAGCTTTATGCAGACGGTTATAAACATAACTTAATGTATCTTAATTAATCATATGATGTTTAATCTTCAAAGATATATATCGGCGACCTAAATTATAAAATTCTTCCGAATTCACTAATTTTTTTTATAAATCATCATCACTAATGCAAAACTTGATAGAATTCCTCTTGAATGTTGCGAGACTTACCTCCTCCATATAATCAGGTCCAATCAAAACTGGAGTTTTTAAAGAACTTTTACAACATTTAACTATCTGCCTGACGTCAGACAGATTCGGGGAACCAAACAAGACAAGAGGTCATTTTCGATCTCTTTCTTTTTTTTTATATCTCAGAAACTCACTGGTAACGCTATTTATATTGCATGTCGATTGGTTCAGGTAAATCGTGTACCTTTAGAATACATAAAAGTAGACATTCTTAATAAATTGGTTCAAATTAATTTTATTTTTAGACCATACAATTAAAATAGTTTCATATCATTTTTAAACAATAATTAACTGTATAATTATCATTGAAATGAAGAAGTCAATCAACCATATTTTCATAACCTGCCTGATACTTTTCATGTTGCCCGTACTAGTTCAGGCAAATATTAAACTTCCTCTGCTTCTAAGCAATGGCATGGTCCTGCAGAGAGATACTAAATTAATAATCTGGGGATGGGCATCTCCGGGAGAGAAAGTGCAGGTTAGAATCAATAAGAAAACAGTTAGTACTGTAACGGATTCTGATGGAAACTGGAAAGTCAGTTTACCACCCATGAAGGCAGGCGGACCTTATACCATGATGGTAAAAGGAAACAATACTGTCACCATAAATGACATTTTGGTTGGCGATGTATGGTTCTGTTCAGGTCAGTCCAATATGGTTCTTAACATGGAAAGAGTGAAGGAAAAATATCCTGAAGACATAGCTGGTGCAAATTTTCCGGAAATAAGAAATTTCTTCATCCCAACTGCATCAGATGTTATATCGATCCACAAAGAGCTGCCCGGTGGAAAATGGATATCTGCATCTCCTGAGAACGTTCTGGGTTTTGGAGCAGCTACATTTTTCTTTGCCCGCAGCATATTCCGGGAATACAAAGTGCCTATTGGAATTATAAATTCAAGTGTAGGTGGGACTCCTATTGAATCATGGACAAGCGAGGAAGGATTAAAAGAGTTTCCAGAGCTGAAATCAAGGGTTGAGAAATTAAGGGATACTGCCTATCTGAATCCAATACTCAGATCAAACAAAAGGAGATCCGACGCAGGACAGAATCCACCTGCCAATTCCAGATCAATGGATAAAGGCATGAGTGGCCCGATTCCATGGTATGATATTAAGTATGTGGCTGAAGGATGGCATAAATACTGGCTCCCGGGATACTGGGATGATCAGGGTGTAAAAGGACTGAACGGAATTGTGTGGTTCAGAAAAGAGATTATTGTACCGGAATCAATGACTGGAAAACCTGCAAAACTAATCCTTGGACGCATAGTAGATGCAGATAATGTCTATTTGAACGGAGTTTCTTCGGGATCAATAGCATATCAGTATCCTCCAAGGAGGTATAACCTGCCTGCCGGTTTACTGAAACCAGGGAAAAATATTATAGTAATAAGGGTCACAAACAATACAGGTAAAGGAGGATTTGTGCCAGACAAGCCTTATTACCTTATTGCGGGAAAAGACAGCATTGACCTGCGTGGCGAGTGGTTCTACAAGGTTGGCCAGGTTTTCAGACCTGTTTCTTTCGGATCAGTAACAGGTTCGCCTGTAATCTCAATGCAGAATGAACCGACTGGACTTTATAATACAATGGTTGCACCTTCAATAAACTATTCGATTAAAGGATTTTTATGGTACCAGGGTGAAGCAAACACAAGTAAGCCTAAGCAATACCAGCAACTGCTCCCCGCACTTATCACCGATTGGAGAAATAAATGGCATCAGGGAACTCTGCCGTTTCTATTTGTCCAGTTACCCAATTTTATGGAAGTCCAGTATCTGCCATCTGAGAGTCAGTGGGCCGAGTTAAGATTCTGTCAGCTTAAATCATTAACTGTCCCGAATACGGCGATGGCTGTTACGATAGATGCAGGTGAATGGAATGACATACATCCTCTTGAGAAAAAAGTTGTTGGCGAACGTTTAGCGCTGGCGGCCAGGAAACTAGCCTATGGTGATAATAAGATTGTCTGCTCAGGTCCTGTTTACAAATCATCTTTTAAAGAAGCTGATAGCATTAAAATCGAATTTGACCACATTGGCAGTGGATTGTTAGTTAAGGGCGGAGGTGATTTATACTATTTTGCTATTGCGGGAGCGGATAGAAAGTTTGTCTGGGCTGAGGCCAGAATTCAAAACAATCATGTTGTTGTATGGAGTAATGAAATTAAAAACCCCTTATATGTACGATATGCATGGGCGGATAATCCTGAGGGTGCAAATTTATATAATCTTGAAGGATTGCCTGCTTCTCCTTTTGAGGCTATTCCTGATAAATAGAATTAATCATATTAAATTACAAACATGAAAAGAACGCTTATCATATTATTTATTCTATTATCCGTACGGATTATTGCCCAGAATCCAACAGGGTTATCGGGACAATACCCTCCTCCTGTTAAGTTCACAGCCGAGCAGGACCATCAGAATATGATGGATCAGCTTGGAATTAAAAGCCTTCGTCCAGGGCCAAATGGTAACGAAACAGCACCCAACCACGCGAATTATGATGAATCTCTGGCAACACCATATCCAGATCTTCCTGATCTATTGACACTTAAGAATGGAAAAAAAGTTACAACACCTGAAATCTGGTGGAAACAACGTCGCCCAGAGATAGTGGAAGACATGGAAAAAGAAATATACGGACGCATGCCAAAAAATATACCATCTGTTAAATGGACTGTAGATATTTCGGAGAGAGAGTTTGTCGGATTCTTTCCTGTAATTGCAAAAAAACTCACAGGGCATGTCGATAATTCAGAATGTACTCTTATAGATGTGAATATTTCAATGGTTCTTGTTACACCAGCCAATGCTAAGGGTCCTGTTCCTGTACTTATGATGTTCGGGATGGCCAATCTGCCTGCACCTGCTCAACCCGACCCGGATGAACTGGAGGTAATTAACCAGGCATTCAGGAAACTTCTTTCTGAAAAAGATCCTGCTGTAAAAGCGATATTTGACAAATATCTGGCATTTACTCCAGTTACCAGAGCAACACCTTCTTTTGGTTTTGGAATGATGGGCGGTAATGCAAATGCCGATCCTCCTTCAATACAGCAACTTATTGATGCCGGCTGGGGTTATGCTATGATAGATCCTTCGAGTATCCAGGCCGACAATGGAGCAGGATTAACTAGAGGTATAATTGGACTTGTTAATAAGGGTCAACCCCGTAAACCCGATGATTGGGGTTCACTGAGAGCGTGGGCATGGGGTGCTGCGCGCGGACTTGATTACCTTGAAACCGACACTGCCATCGATGCAAAGCACGTTGGTATAGAGGGTGTCTCGCGATATGGTAAAGCTGCACTTGTCACTCTTGCCTTTGAAGATCGATTTGCCTTGGCATTGGTTGGTTCATCAGGTAAAGGGGGAGCAACTCTCAATCGCCGGAATTTCGGTGAAGCAGTAGAGAGCCTCACAGGAACAGGTGAATATCACTGGATGGCCGGGAATTATTTGAAATATGGAGCTGCTGAATCAACTTCCGGAGCCGGAAATGCCGGTCAAATGCAGGTAGATTCACATAGTCTGATTGCAATGTGTGCCCCAAGGCTTACTTTCATCAGCTATGGAATACCTGAAAAGGGAGATGCAAAATGGCTCGACCAGAAAGGAAGCTATATGGCAACTGTTGCTGCAGGAGCAGTATTTAAGCTGCTGGGAGTAAAAGATATAGGTGTTTCGAATGATTATAAAACAGAAGTAATGCCTCCTGTAAATACCAGTCTCCTCGATGGAGAGCTCGCGTGGCGTCAGC
>Ga0302284_1000528_pt1 | contig 17760 bp, 53 predicted proteins | sample III_Fen_E2_1_FD_198760 | JGI IMG/M metagenome (GOLD analysis project Ga0302284, IMG submission 198760) | Peat permafrost microbial communities from Stordalen Mire near Abisko, Sweden - III_Fen_E2_1 | ecosystem: Environmental > Terrestrial > Soil > Wetlands > Permafrost | place: Sweden: Abisko...
TATTTGTATCCTGAATATAATAAATTAGATTATGGAATACAAAGTAGGTGATTATATTATGTTTGGTAAATCTAAAATACCAAAAGAATTTAAAAGATGGAAAACATTCACAAGTATGTTAGAAGAAGATAGTACTAAAACATTTCGTGTAGATGCTACAAAGAATGGATTTTATTATATTGATATTGGGTATATGCAAGGATGGTATGATTGTGATTGGTTTTATACAAAATTAGAACTTAGAAAAATAAAAATAAATAAATTAATTAAAAATATAAAAATATGAGTTATTATATTATATATCCAAGGGGTGATAGAAGCAAGATAGGTGTAGTAGAAATACCAGATTCTATGAGTTATGAATTAAGTGATTATGCAGTTGCATCACGTAGGGAATTCCACGATGATGAAGGTGCAGAAGCACGTAGATATGCAAAAAAACTTGCATCTGAAAATGATAAGACATATGAATCAGATGAACAAGATGATTATCTTGATTAAAATATGGTAGACAATAAAACTATATTAGAATATTATAACTCCACCGTAACCGATGGGGTTACTTGTTATGATATGATAAATGATGTTCAATTAGGTATTAATCATATATTTTTTAATATATCGTATGAAAATAGTAGTTTTCGACATCACAAACTAAGTTCAATGTCAATTGAAGAATATAATAATTATATCATAAGTCAACGTAAGAAAAAAATAGAAAAGATTAGATATGGTAATAGATGAAATTGTTTTAGAATATTTCAATTCTTTAAATGGTGTTAGTTATGATAAAATAAAAATTATTGAAGCAAAAAATGAAAACATATTTTCTGAATTATCACGTATTGGGGATACTGATTTACGATTATATACTTATACTGATTTAAGTTATAATGTCTATAATAATTATATTACAAGTCAAAGAAAAAAGAAAATTGAAAGGATTAGACATGGTAAATAAATATGAAAAAGAAGTTCAAGTTTATATTGATAAGGGATATAATTTTAAATATAATTTTGATACTAATTTAATTAATAAAATATGTATTGGTATAAATGAAAATGGTTATAGTGTGGAAAATATTTTATCAATTCTTAGACCAGATGAATCTATTACATTTTTAATAAATCATGGTAGAAAAAATAAAGGAAATTTTTTAAACCCTTCAATGGATTACAATGAATGGTATGACCAATCTATATATTGGGAAGGAAATAAAATTGATGGTAGTGATGACAGAATAAGAATAAATACAAACATGTCAGACTTTCGTGAATATATGACAGATAAAATATTTCTTTTAAATAGAAGAAAGAAAATAGAAAAAATATTATGCAGATAGATAAGGAAATAATTAAAATGATGTTAATTACTAATTATTATAAAAGAATTGAATACCCTATTGATGTAACTGTTGTTGATGATAAGTTTGAAGTTGACTATTATGAAATAATGGATTCAGGAAGAAAAGTACAATTTTCCATGATTCTTTTAATTGATGATTATAATAAACAATTTCTTTTAAATAGAAGAAAGAAAATAGAAAAAATTAGACATGGTAGTAAATAAAGATGTATTATTAGAATGTTTGAATCGTAAACATAATACAACAGATGATAATAAATATGTTTATATTTATAATATTGATATGAATGATAGAGGTATTTTTTTTAATGCATGTAAATATAATTCAAATATATCATCCATATATTATGATGCAATATCATTGGGTTATTATACTGATTATGTTATAGGTCAACGTAAGAAAAAAATAGAAAAAATATTATGCAGATAGATAATGAAGTATTAAAAAATATGATATGTCTATCTAAATCCGATTCAGTTATTCTTGGTGATGTGTATGATGTATCTGTATTAAACAATTTTTTAATTTCATTTGACTACATTGAATTAACAATAGATAATAGGAAACTACTTTATAGGGTAAGTGTTAAACTTGATGAATATTATATGTTTGTTATTAAGCAAAGAAGAATTAAAATAGAAAAAATATTATGCAGATTGATACAGAACTATTAAGAAACATGATAGTACATAATTATACTGATTCTACAATTGAAACACCTTTTGATATAGATATTAATAATAATATGATTGTATTTTTTTACTATGAAACAATGTTTGGTGGTAGAATGATACTATTATATTCAAGTATTTTAGTAGAAGAATATAATAAATTATTTCTATTAAATAGAATGGATAAAATAAATAAGCTAAAAGAAAATATATGTTTGAAATCGGTGATAAAGTAGTTTGTATAGAAAAAACAAATAACACGGGGTATAGTATAAATATAAATCAAGTTTATATAGTAAGCGGTTTAGATATTCAATATGGAAAATTAAATTATATATCATTTAAAGAAAGTAATGGATTTTATATAAATATTAAATTTTTTATTACATTACAAGAACATAGAAGAAGAAAACTATTAAAATTAAAAGAAAATATATGTTTGAAGAGGGTGATATGTTAGTATATGTAAAATATGACCATGATAATTTATTAGTATCAAATAAAATATATGTTGTTGAACGCTGTCCGATAGTATATAATCCAAAATATAAAACTTATATCACTTATGTGTATATAAAAGGATATTCTGATATTATTTTCCAAGAAAAAGATTTTATTACATTACAAGAACATAGGGAAAGAAAAATATTAAAATTAAAAGAAAATATATGTTTGAAGTAGGTGATAAAATAATTTGCATTAATAAGGAACACTATTATGTAGATTTAACAATTGGTAATGAATATGAAGTTATTAATAAATTTTCCTGTTCAAGTCTTTCTGATGCTATGGAATATGAAATGATAACTGATTATGGTAGTAAAAAATCTTTTCAAGATAACTCTGTATATGCAGAATTTTTTATTACAATAGAAGAAAATAGAAGAAGGTGCATCTTAAAATTAAAAGAAAATATATGGTTGAAGTCGGTGACAAAGTAATATGTATTAATAATAAAAATGTTAGAAATAAAATAAACAAATTATCTTTAGATAAAATATATACAATAGCAGAAATAAGAGTTGAAACAGAATATTCTTTTTATAGATTTGAAGAAAGTATTTTTAAATACAAAATAATATTTTATAACACTCAAATGTTTGTATCATTACTTGAATATAGAAGATTAAAAATAGAAAAAATAATAAATAAAATGAATGACCACACAACAATGGGAATTTGAAGATATCTTATCTGCATACAATGCATTTGGTATGGAACTTCTTTGGACAAAACGTGACTTCACTGAAATTAAAATATGTGATATGGATGATAACCACATTAATAATACACTTGGTATGCTTAATAAAGCTATTAGATATGATAAGTCACGATATAAAGATTCAATGAAAAGTTCATCAGAAGAATGGGTAGAAGTGTTTACCGATGTGCAGTTTAAAAGAAGAATTATTAAATTAAATAAGTTAAAAGATAATATAAATGCAGGAAGAACGAACTAAATTATTATATGAAAGATATATTAAAGATGGTGATGATTTTATTACATTTACGGATGATGTATTATGCGAAGAAATTAAGATTAAAGATATGTCAGATGAACTTATTAAACAAGATTTGTTAGGTTTAGAAGAATATAATAATCATATTAATTATGATTGGACAAGGATGTGGTATAAAATATTAACAATTGAATTAACAAAGCGTAGAAGATTAAAACTTTTAAAAATAAAAGATAAGATAAATGAAAACGCAAATGGAATCATCAACTGAATTATATAATAGATACCTTGAAGATGGTAGTTCATTATTATATACAAGGGAAGAAGATTTTCAAGAAGTAATGTTAAAAGATTTGTCTGATGAATACATAATTCAAAGAATGGGTTATATAATACATTACATTAAAAATGAAGTTTATGAAAAAGATTTTAGTTATCCTGAAACATGGATGTTAATATACAAAGATGTTTTAATTAATAGAAGACAAAGAAAAATATTAAGAATAAAAAACAAAATAAATGAATCAAAATTATAAAGACCCAATGGAAATTGCTGCTAATAGAATGTATATTAAATATATTGAATTAGGTGGTGATTTTTACATTCATCCTACTGATGGTGATATTGATTATACTATTAAATTAAAAGATGCATCAGATGAATATATTTATAAAGCATTAACAAATATAAAAAATAATATTAGCACAGAACCAAACCCATTTTTAATTGTTTGGTATGAAATTTATAATGATGTTTATATGAATAGAAGAAGAATTAAATTATTAAAAATAAAAAAGAATATTAATGAAAGAAAAAATGCTTATTAGATTAAATGAATTAAATACTGAATTATTAAAATTGACAGACTTTAATAAAGAACATAAAGAAACAGGGTTGACCCGAAGTGAAAGAATTTCCGTATGTAAATATAAAATAGAAGAATTAGAAAAATTGTTAAAAGATGAAAAATAAAAATGGAAACAACACCTAATACAGCAGAAGATAATGCTAATGAATTACGTAAAAAATATAATTTATTAGGTGAAGATTTTGAAATATTAAATCACAACAAATTACCTAATGTACCAAACGATTTATATGTAAAAGTAAAATTTGTTCCTGATTCTTTTTTCATAAAAAATGTTTCTGCAATGAGTGAACATTTAGAAATAAAACATGGTGGTAGTTATTATATAAACGCATATTATGACATCTATACTGATATATTATATAAACGAAGAATTAAAAAGATTATTAACTTAAAACGAATAAGTAATGCACGGAATCGAACTATTTAAATATGATGGTTTATATTTGGATTTCTGTTATTATATTGGTACAACATCTGTACAAAAGTCTGAACCACTGTGTGAATTATCATTTGAAGAACTAATTAACTTTAAAGAAAATTGTAATGAACAAATTCATAAGTATAAAAATTATCCGTATAAAAATTATCCATCTATTATATCATTTCATACCGAAATATATGATGTATTAAATAAAGAATTATATAAAAGAAAAATTAATAAGATTATTAAATTAAAAGAAATAATTAATGCGAGGAATAGAACTATTAAGATTTGAAAATGGTAAGTTAGATTTCTTCTATTATATAAATAATAAGTTTATTAATAAAAAGAAAGAAAAAATTTGTAATTTATCAATCGAAGAAATAGATTACATGAAAGAACATTGTAATGAAAGACGTAGTGATAAGCATATGACAGGATATATACTTTTTTATGATAATTTATATCAAGAATTTAATAAAGAAATATTGAATAGAAGAGTTAATAAGATTATTAAACTAAAAGAAAGAATCAATGAATTTAAATAATAGTATTGATCCTATACAGTTTGCAATAGATACCATGAATAAGACCACTGAATCCTATTTTAAGCTCGGTGACGACTTCGAACTATATATTAGTGGAAACAGATACAAAAAATGTAAAGATGTCGCTACTGAACGCATAATTGATACTATTGATAAGTTAGAAAAAGAAATACCAGATAATGTTCTTGATATTTATAGAAGTTCTTGGATATTTATCTATAAAGATATACTATTAAGAAGAAGAATTAAGAAGATTATTAAATTAAAAAGTATTATCAATACAAAACAAATTTAAATGAACGTAGTATATAATATTTACATTAAAAAGGAAATATTGGATATTAAATATCCCGACTTAACATTATTAAAAAATGTGGATATTAAATGTTCAGATAATTATTATTGTATTACTTATAATTATAAATTATATAATAGATTAGTGAAGATAATTAATATTATTAAAAAAGAAAGTTCTTTTCTTGAATTTATTAAATATTGTACTGCTAATTCATCAAGTTGGATAGATATGTATAATGATATGTTAAAACCACTTTAAATTATGATAGATAAAAAATATGGGATACCTGTTGATGAAATAACATGTCCTGGTTGCGGTAAGAAGTATGGACATCATAATACTAAGGTAGATGTCATATCACAAGAATGTTCCAAATGTGTAGCACTATGGAAGTATGATAAGGTAGAATTAGTTAGTGCTACATATTTTATAGAAGAAGTTTTACAATTTAAACCATATATGTTTTGAATATTTATAAAAAGGGTGATACAGTTATACATAGGGATGGGAATTATTATACTGTACTTGAAGTTACAGGGTATGATTGTCCAGGTTATTCATCTGAAATGATTAAACTTGAAGAAGAACCGAATGGTTGGAGGTTTCACAATGAATTTAAACTTGTAACAGATTTAAGAAGAATTAAATTACTTAAATTAAAAGAAAGAATATGTTTGCAAAAGGTGATGTAGTTATACATAAAAAAATTGGGATTCCATATACAGTGCGTTTTGTAATAGGACCAGAACGTTCAGGTGATGGAAAAGAATATATTGCACTTGAAGAAGTTGTAAATGGAATATGGGGTGCTTCTTCCTTTAAATATGCAACAGAATATAGAAGACTTAAATTGAAGAAAATAAAGAAAAGAATTAAATATAAAAAACTTTTTAAATTAATAGATAGATTATGTTTACAAAAGGTGATGAAGTAGTATGTATTAGAAACATGAATCATTTCGGTAATAAAATAAATATGTTAGAACTTAATAAGATTTATATAGTAGAAAACTTTATTAAACTAAAAGAAAGAAATTATGATTGGATTGTTATTAAAGGTAGTGATGATATTTTTGATTCACCTAATTTTTTATCTATTCAACAATATAGGAAACTTAAAATACTTAAATTAAAAGAAAAAATATGTTTAGAATCGGTGAAGAAATAATATGTGTTAAAAACACAGATGATAAAATTTATTTAGAAATAGGTAAGACTTATACTATAACTAATAGAGCAATAGATAAAAAGGGTAATGGTTATGTCTATGTTAATGATAGTAATTATCATTGGAAAGAAAGTAATTTTTTATCTATACCACGTTCACGTGAATTAAAAATACTTAAATTAAAAAAAAGAATATGTTTGAAGTTGGAAGTGAAGTAGTATGTATTAAAAATACTGATGAAAGTGGTAACACGTATGATTTAGCACTTCATGGTTTTTATACTGTAAGAAGATTCGAAAAAGGTATGAATGGATTAGGTTATGATTATGTTGCTGTCTATAAAAGTGATTATCTATGGGGAACAAATCATTTTTTATCTATATTAGATTGTCGTAGATTAAAAATAGAAAAATTAAAAGAAAGATTATGTTTGCAATCGGTGATAAAGTAGTATGTATTAACGATACCATTACATTTGGTAACATAAGTGAAATAGAAATTAATAAAATTTATGAAGTACAAGGTGTGAATGATGGAAAAACTTTTGATTATATTAGTATTATTGGTGTTAGTCATATATATCCATCTAAAAACTTCTTATCTATACCGAATTATCGTAGATTAAAAATAGAAAAATTAAAAGAAAGATTATGTTTGCAATCGGTGATAAAGTAATATGTATATTTGATACTGATAGGGATTTTGGGTTGGATTTAATAAGTGGTAATGAATATACAATATTAACTAAAAGATATAACAAGTTGGAAGGTGTTTATTACCATCGTATAAGTTCTATTGACCCCTTTGCTTTTAACGAAAACTTATTTGTTACACCACTTGAATATCGAAGAATTAAATTACTTAAATTAAAAGAAAGAATATGTTTGAACATGAAGGTTTAGTAATATGTATAATTGAATGGGGATATGGTTTAATATACGGAAAAGAATATAAAATATTAGGTAAGGTATATGATAACGTTGAAAGTTCTTATTATTATCGGTTATATGATGATAGTACTAAAGGATTATTTCCAGAAGACTTTTTTGTTACACCACTTGAATTTAGAAAACTTAAATTACTTAAATTAAAAGAAAGAATATGTTTGAATGTGGTGATAAAGTAATATGCGTAATTGATTGGTCAATGCATTTAGTATATGGTGAAGAATATAAAATATTATATACTGTTTATAATACAAGTAGTGAAAAATATTTATGTAGATTAGATGGGAAAGGTGATAGTGGTTACAGTGTACCTGAACAGTTTTTTGCTACACAACTTGAATTTAGAAAAAATAAAATAGAAAAGTTAAAAGAAAGAATATGTTTGAAAAAGGTGAAATAGTAATATGTGTTCGCAAACATATTAGTAAAAATTTAATATATGGAAATGCTTATTATGTATATTATAGTAAATACGATACTTATAAACTTCACTATTATTGTAGAATAGAATGTGATGGTGATTGTACTTATTTTCCTACATCATTTTTTACAACATCAATCAAATTTAGAACTATAAAGATAGAAAAAATAATGGAAAGAATGAATGGAAGATTACGGTATATTTGTTAAAAAGAAATTAATAGAAGATACTTTTCCTGGTATATTAAATAGGAAGATTGATGGTGTAAAAATAACAGATGCAGCATTTGTTAAATATTATATAATAAGTTTTGATAAAGTTGCTTATGACCGTGTTAGTAAAATATATAAGATATTAAAGAAGGAAAGTATTCTTATAGATTTTATTAACTTTTGTATTTCCAACGCACTTACAGCAGAACAAGTATTAACATCTGAATTATCAGAAGAACTTGCAAGGAATATAGATAAACAAATAATGAAAGATTTAAAATGGTTATCTACTAAGACTTCTCTATAAAATAGAATAGTTATGGGATGGAAATTGTTTTTAAGTACACCGGTGAAATATTGGATGAAGATATTAGACAATTAACAAGTAGTTTGGTTGGATATTCAAGAATAGATGACAAACCTATTTATAATATTGAATTTAATATTAATCGTGATTTAATAAATGATTTATTATTTAATGAATTTGATAAAAATAATCATGTTGAAAACATTAAAATGTTTTTAAGAAGACATAAAACAAATAAGATATTAAACAATATAATAGATGAAGACATGAATAAGTTTGCATCCTTTGTTCAATATTACAATGATAATATGATTCAAGTCGTTGTTATCGGTAAAACATAATTAACTTAACATGAATTGGGGTTATATGAAGGATTTGATGTTTAAAGATTATCAGGAAAAGGGTGATACTATGATTTTACTTTTATGTGGTAAAAAAATTAGAATATGTGATATAACTGATGAAGAATTAGAATATTTTATTAAAAATGATGAATTTCCTGAAAGTTTATTTTGTGATATTTTATTAGATATTAAAATACAAAGACGTGGGGTAAAACTATTAAAACTTAAAGGTATAATAAATGATAACAAGTGATGAATTAAAGATAATTGGTGAACCAACACCAACTGATTATAGTTTTATGTTATTAAATCTATTTAATAAATATAAAGATGAAATGTCTTTATATGTCAATAAAGATTATATTAAAATAAAAGATTTAACTAATGAACAATTAGAATCATTATTAAAGAAATATGAAATTGATTTAGAATTAGAATACAGAAATTATTTTAATATTGAAATTAAAATAAATGAAATAAAAGCATATATAATAATTATAGAAAAATCAATAGTTAATAGAAGATTACAAAAATTATTAAAATTAAAAAATATTATAACTAACAAACAATAAAATATATGGGAATTTTTGATTATATTATAATAACAGTAAGTAGGTGTGTTCGGTATATTTCTTTTATATTGTTCATATTTAAATATAAAAGAAATATTAATTAAAAAGAAAAATGCAAGTATCAATAAGGAACTATAAAAAGAAATATTACATATGCAAGGATGACTTCGGTAAGAAGCTCTATGTAGGTGATATAGTGGAAATCTACCTTCCATGTGAATTAAGGTCAACATGGACATCTGAAATAGCTTGGTCGATGCTTCACGGTGCGTGGGTCGATTCCCATCCATCACATAAAATATTTTCAAATGATCCTGAACATCAAAGAATGTTATATCCATTGTTGAATCAATCTGAAATTACAATGTTCACTGATGATGGATATGTAACTAAAAAAGGTTACTGTAAAAAGATTAAAAGTTTTAATAAAAAATGAAAGCAGGTGATAGAGTAATGTGTATTGGTGAATTTTGTTATAAATTAACATACGGTCATATTTATACAATAGATACTATTTGGAAGGACAATACAGTTACATTAAAAGAATATAAACTTAATTATTCAATGCAGTTATTTATGGGTGTAAATGAATATAGAAGAAACACAATACTTAAAATTAAAGAAAAAATAAAAGGAAGTTAAATAACTTCCTTTTTTAATATATCTTCTATGTTATCTTTTTCCCAATATGGAATCCTTATTAATTTAATTCCATTGTCTTCACAATATTTTGTTTTTATTGCATCTTTCTTTTTAGATATTATAAACCTTTCTTCACCACCCCAAGTTTTAACTGACCTAAAATGTTGTTCACCATCATATTCAATACAAATATTATAATCTGATAAATAAAAATCAAAAGGTAAGGGTTTTATATTTATACAATCTTTAAATCTTTTTTGATTTACATAAAATATATTATTATTTTTTAGATGGTTTTCAATTTCAATTTCACCTTTTGATGAATTGCATTTAGAACATCCATTACCATTTAAATGTGAATTAGGTACTTGTTCAAAAATACCATGAATAGGGCATATTATTTTAATTTTAATACGAGCATCAATATATTCAACTAATGAATAATCATAAAAATTATTATGAACTAATTTTGATTTTTCTATAAATTCTTCCGTATTAGATTTTACAGTACCCGCACACTTTTTACACCCCCTATCACGTAAATGGTTGTTTGGTATTTGTTCAAATACACCATGTATAGGACAAATAATTTTTATTCTTGATTGTGCATTTATATAATCAACTAATGAATAATCATAAAAATTATTATGAACTAATTTTGATTTTTCTATAAATTCTTCCGTATTAAATTTTTGTTTTTGGTGTGTCAAGTAAGTAGCACATTTTCTACACCCATTACCTAATAAATGTGAATTAGGTACTTGTTCAAAAATACCATGAATAGGACAAATAATTTTAATTTTAATATGAGCATTTATATAATCAACTAATGAATAATCATAAAAATTATTATGAACTAATTTTGATTTTTCTATAAATTCTTCCGTATTAAATTTTATACCCCCACAACAAATAGGACAACCACAACCACTTAAATGACTACCTGATTGTTGTTCAAATATTCCATGTATAGGACATATTATTTTAATTTTTGTTTTACAATCTTTATAAGCTACTAATGAATAATCATAAAAATTATTATGAACTTTAATAACATCAATAATAAATTGTTCTGTTGTTTTTCTTTTCGACATCAGACAAAGATAAAACAAATATTTTAAATACACAAACTTTTTAGAAAGAATAACATATATAATAAATGAAACCTGTAAAGTTTAAATATGATAGTCTTGATGTATTACCTTATGATTATATGGGAGTATCAAGGGATAGACTACCAACGTGGTCTATTAAATTTAATATAGATGATTCAACTTTTTTTCAATGTATTACACCAAGATTAAGTAAAGATAAACGTAAAGAAAAAATTATTATATATCTAAGAAAGTATAAAATAGAAAAGTTATTAAATATTACAACTAATACAGATATGGTTGAATTTATTAAATTTCTTGAATTTTATATTGAAAATATGGATAAGATAGATTTTATGGTTAATGTAGAAGATAAATATTATACTTATTAAATGAAAATATTATATAAATGTAATTGTGTATTACCCGAACTTAAAAATTCTTCATTAGTTTCTATATCAAGAATAGATGGACATTTTTATTATAGTTATAATTTAAATTTAGACGAAAAATTCATATATAGTTTTATAATACAATGGACAACAAATATGGATGATTATTATAATAAAATACTTATGTTTTTAAGAACAACTAAATTAAATAAGTTATTATATAAAAAAATAAATTCAACCGATATGGATGAATTTATGATTTTTTTACAGTATTATTATACAAATAGATATGATATTGATTTAATTATTCCAATTGAAAAGGATATTAAATATATTAATAAACTTAAAGGTATAACAGAATATTAACTATATTTTTTTAATAGTTGATATAGTTCTTGTGTATCTGTATATTGTTTATATTTATTTAATAGGTTATCATTATATTTATGAACATCAGCACCATATTGTAATAAAACTTCTACTACATCAAGATGTCCTTCTTGTGCTGCAAATCTTAAAGCATATTCATCATTAGAATGTACATCTGCACCATATTCAAGTAATGCTTTTACAACCTTTGCATGTCCATGATAAGCTGCATTTTGTAATAATATATCACCTTCCCATTTAATATCAGCACCCTTCTTTAATAGATATTCAACTAAGTCACCATTTCCACTATCACATGCATATCCTAATGCTTCATCATCGTTATAATGTATATTAGCACCCATTTCTATTGCTTTCTTAACACCATATAGGAATCCTTTTTCTGAACAAATAGATAATAGTTTATTTGGTTCTGATGATTTGTTTAATAATAAATAATTAAATGTATCTTCTTCACTTGGTCCTGTTAATTTATCTAATAGACCTTCGTTGAATTGTTTATATTTCTTTATCATATTTTATCTCCAATCTATATCAACAACCTTATAATTCCATAGTTTTAAATATTGGTCTGCTATATCTTCTATAAAAGTTTCTATTTCTTTTTTAGTTTTAAATCCAAATATTTTTTCCATAATAAGAAAATATTTATGTGGTGTATATAATTTTTTTTGTGTTGGGTTTTGTTCGAATACCATATCATCATCCTTTTTCCAATGTATAATACCCCTATTGTTATCTATTGGTTCAATACCATCAATTAAATATAAAAAGAATTCTGTTGCTGTTTCAAATGTTCTATCATATCCAAATTCTTTCCACACATCTTCCGTATCAGGACCTTTTAATTTATCCAATATACTTTCGTTATGATGATTAAAAATTCCATTAATTTTTCTTTTTAAATTAGATTTTGTTTTATATTTTTCTAATAAATTTAATATAAAATAATTTTTTTCTTCTTTATATAAAGTCATACAAAAATTTATTACACGCATATTAAATATGTAATTATTTAATAGATATTCTGTCAGACTATTCAAGTTTTTTATTACACAAAATTTAAGTATATAATCATTTTCAACATGTACATCAGCACCATTTTTTAATGCAAAGATAACCATTTTATCATCATACTCCATTAAACTATGAAATAATATTTCACCTTTTTTTATTATTGATAATTTTTTAAAGTTATCCAATACTTCTTCTTCACTTGGTCCTGTTAATTTATCTAATACCCCTTCGTTAAATTGTTTATATTTCTTTATCATACACTTTTATATTTTTTTTTAATAGTTTAGCAATTTCAACATTACCTTTAGCTTCTGCACTTTTAATTAGTTCATCCTTATCTTCAATACTTGGTATATATTCTAATAATAATTTAACCATATCATAATATACAGGTTTTTTAACAATGAAAGTAAGACTATCATTAATAACTTCAATTGTAAAACGTATATTAGCATCATTTAAAATCATTTCAGCTATTTCAAGTTTATTTGTTTCTATTGCAAGTTTAAGTGCTGTTCTAAAAGTTTGATTATAAAAACACCCCTTCTTTAATGCATATTTAACACCAAGTATAAAATTATCAACAACAGATTTATTTAATATATCATTAGCTGAAACATCCTTCATGTTATTTAATACATCTTCTTCCGTTGGTCCTATTAAATGGTCTAATACCCCTTCGTTAAATTGTTTATAGTTTGTTATCATATATTTTATTATTTTTAATCTTCCAACAATCTAATATTTTTTGGATCAATCGTAAATTCACAAAATAGTGTTTGAAGTGGTTCTTTAATTTTATTCCATATTGCTTCCATTGTTAAATCATAATAGTCATTTAATATATAATATACTTTATCATAAATAAATAATAGATTATCATTTCCATAATAAAAGAACATTGCTCTATTATTGTACTTCCATCTATAAAGTTCAAACCCCTTTAATTCTGTTTCATGTTGTGTTTCACCATTTTCAAATATGAATTTTAAAAAGTCATCAGCAGTTTCGGGTGCTTTTTCTAAATCAAAGAAACTTCTACCTATATTGTTCCACACTTCTTCTTTAGTTGGACCAGACATCTTATCTAATAGACCTTCATTGAATTTGATATACTTAGTTATCATTTAAATTATTTATATTTTATTTATATATTAAAAAAAGAAAGGGAAAATTAATTTCCCTTATTTATAACCACATTAAATTTGACCGATTTTCTATCCTTATAGGATCTATGTTATATTTATCTTTAAATTTTGTTCTAATTAATTTCATAATATCTACATAAGATAAATTAAATACATCCTTTAATATTTCATGTATATTTTCTTCACTAAAATATATTTTATTTGATTTGTTATTATATTCAAAATATATAACACCATTGTATTTAAAATATGTTTTATTTGATATTTCCATATTTTGATAATTCCAATGATCTTTTGCAGGTAATTCAACTCTTTCTAAATTAACTATTATGTAATCTAAAAATTCATCACCTGTTTCAAATGATTTTTCAAACCCTTTATTTTTAAAAAATTCTTCTTTACTCGGTCCTGTTAATTTATCTAATAAACCTTCGTTAAATTGTTTATATTTCTTTATCATAATGTTTCCATTCTATTTATTAAAACAACACTATATTTATCTGTTATTAAATCTATATCAATTAGTTTATTTTTTAAATAATTTATTTTATCATTATCATCAATATTAAATAGGTTTAATATAGTATCAAAGTAATGTTTATTTAAAAAACATTTTTTATCTTCTGTATGTAATCTAAGTATAATGTTTCCATTAAAGATATACGAATAAGCATTATTATAATCTGGGTCTAACCAATTACCTGTTTCTAATTCCATGTTTTCTATTAAATATTCAATACATTCATCTAATGTTTTACATGTACCAAGGTTTAAATTTTTTAATATTTCTTCTTTGCTTGGTCCTTGAAGTTTATCTAATAAACCTTCATTAAATTGTTTATATTTCTTTATCATAATTATCTATTATATTCTATTCTAATTTGGTATTCATCTATGTTAATATCATCTTTGAAATACTTTTTAAACATATCGTGAATAAATTTATTAAATATTCTAAACCCTTCTATTTCAAAAAAATTCATATCAAATACTTTATAGAATAGTTGAATAATACTATATTTCATAAATATTAATTTTTCAGGTGATGGGAATTGTTCAAATATTTCTTTACCATCCTTTATCCATTGATAATATAATCCATTAGGTGAAACTATTTCAATACCATCTGTTAAGTATACAAAGTATTCTTCGGGTGTTTCAAATGTTCTATCAAACCCAACTTGTTTCCATGCTTCTTCTTTACTTGGTCCTTGAAGTTTATCTAATAGTCCTTCATTTGTTTTCATATATTGTCTTACCAAATTTCTTATGTTTTCATATTTTTTCGATGAAAGATTATCACTATATCCACCACGTAACATATTTTTATTTGGTATAGCACTATGTTGTAAAAGATATTCAACTATATCATAACGTCCATAATATATTGCTTTTTTTAATGCTATTCCTTCTCGAACATTTACATCAGCACCATTTTCCACTAATACTTCAACAACACCCGTTTTACCATATGAACAAGCATATTCTAAACATTCACCATTTTTATCGGTAGCACCATGTTTTAATAAAATTTTTACTATTTTCCATGAATCCATATTAGGTACCGCTAATACTAATGGTGATTTATACTTATCAGTTATATTAACATTAGCACCTTGTTCTACTAAATATTTAACAAGTTCAAAATTACCAACTGATGATGCTTTTCTTAATGCATACCCTTCTCTATAATCAACATCAGCACCATGTTCTACTGCATATTTAACAATTGGAAAATAATAGTCAATTTCAACTGATTTAATTAATACATCATCTATTGATATATCCCCAAAATTTTTTACAAGTTCTTCGACTGATGGACCTTTTAAATGATCTCTTAATCCTTCGTTAAAATGATTATATTTCTTAATCATATACTTTTAATATAATTTTTAATTAATCTTTCGACATCAACAATATACTTTTCTAAAAAATTAGTTATATATGGTTTATTATATGATTCGCAATATTCTAAAAATTTTTTAGCTCTACTTGTATCTAATGGAAATTCAGTTTTCTTTAATATGTATAATAATGTTTCTAAATCAGAATGAACAACTATTTTAAGTAAAAAAAAGTCAGTATAATCATGTGTGATAATAGCACCATTATCTAAAAGATAAACTGCTATTTCAATTTGATTATTATTTAAAGCATATTCAAGTGGTGTCAATTCTAATGCTTTATCCCTTGCATTTATATCAGCACCATCTTCTAATGCTTGCTTCACACCTTGTAAAAATCCAGTGTTTTTATGAACACATTTAAACAATGCATCAGTTGGATTCATTTGTTTAAATTGTTTTAACATTTCTTCTATGTTCGGTCCTTGAAGTTTATCTAATACACTTTCATTAAATTGGTTAAATTTTTTCATTTTCTAAATATTTTTTTATTGCATCTTTAATCTCTTGCGTTGTTTGATTAAATCCCGAATTATATTTCACTAAATCTTTTAATATATCTTTACCAATACCTTTGGATATTATAAAATTAATAACTTCTAAAGAATTTTCATATATAGCTTCCGATAAAATATATTTTATCTTTCCACTATCATATTTACAAAAAATTAAGTATTCATCTATTTTATCAACCCAATCATTTTTAATACAACTTCTTAAATATGCATCAGTACTAATTTCACCCTTAACATATTTATTAATAAGTTCTTTAAATGCTTCTTCTTTAGATGGTCCTTTTAAATAATCGTTTACACTTTCATTAAATTGGTTAAATTTTTTCATTTGAATAATTATATTTCATTTATATATTAAAAAAGAAAAGGAAATAATTAATACCCCCTTTTTAAAAAATAATCTAATACTTCTCGATTATTATATTTTTCTGCATACTCTTTTGCTTTGCTTTCCCAATCATAAGCAGTTGATGTAGATTCAAATTTTGTTATTAAAAAGTCAACTATATTTAAGCGATTAAATTTAATTGCTAATTCTAAACCTGAAAAATAATTACTTTTTATAAGTACTTTACTTATACCATTTTTAACACCATTTAAATAACCATACATACACGAAAATAAATAGTAATATGTTTTATCATTTTTATCATCATAATAATCTTCAATACATTTAAATAATAATTCTTTCTCATCATTATTATTTAATATTCTAAGTAATTTCCTAATTAAAAAAATACCTAATTGGTTTAATTCTGCACCATGATTTAATGCATAGTTAATACCATATAAATATTCTGCACCGATTGATTTTCTTAGTTTTTCAGTTGGGTGTAATCCTTTTATATTATTCCAAAATTCTTCTTCTGATGGACCTGTTAATTTATCTAATATACCTTCATTGAATTGTTTATACTTCTTTATCATTATCTATATAATTTTTTATTAATTCTTTCATTTTTGGTGTATCATTTAATGCATAATCAACTGATTCATCACTTATTAAATATGGATTTGCATCATGTTCTAATAAATATTTTACAAGTTCATA
>Ga0302284_1000529_pt1 | contig 17751 bp, 8 predicted proteins | sample III_Fen_E2_1_FD_198760 | JGI IMG/M metagenome (GOLD analysis project Ga0302284, IMG submission 198760) | Peat permafrost microbial communities from Stordalen Mire near Abisko, Sweden - III_Fen_E2_1 | ecosystem: Environmental > Terrestrial > Soil > Wetlands > Permafrost | place: Sweden: Abisko...
GACCAATAAGATACTAGTTTTTTCATAAATATTCATTACAAGATTATTAGATGGGGAAAGATAGTATTTGGAGAAGATTTGATTTATCTATTTTTATATTTTGATTTAGTGAATATAAATAGTGGAGAGTATTCAACTAGAGGCTTTAGTTGTAAAAGTTTGTTAATTGAATAAATTTTAGAATGCTTTAGAAAGTGACAAATTATTGTTAAGAAAGAATTTATTTGAAGATAGAGTTAAAAAAATGCAAAATTTAATTCGAAGAAGAAGAAAAATTAATCCAATTTTCTTCAGATATCCCATTTTATTTAGATTGGAAAAAGAAAATACAGTTAAAGTAATTGAAAATTGAAATAAAAATTCAAAATGGAAGTCAAATGTTTGTTATTATTTTCAAATAAATTGTTTTAGAAAGAATAGAAGAAAAAGCATGGATTGCTTTATTTAAAAGATCTTTGAGAAAGTAATTTCCTAATAAAGACTAAAATGTAAGACACTTTGGAAATCGCCAATTAATTAAGGATTTTTAAATGAAGAAATTTAAGGATTGCTAATATTTTTTCTAAGAATCTAAACTGAAAGAAGAAAAGCAGAAAAAATTAAAAGATTAATATCAAATTTTCTGTTGAAAAGCTAACCTGGAGTGCATCATTAATTGATCAAAAATTAAAACATAAAAAAAACAAATAAACAACTAATAAAAACTGAGCAAACTGAAATGGCAAAAGATGATAAAGTACACATCAATATTGTTGTGATTGGTCATGTCGATGCAGGTAAATCTACTACATCTGGTCATTTGATCTACAAGTGCGGTGGCATTGACAAGAGAGCTATTGAGAAATTCGAAAAAGAGTCCTCTGAAATCGGCAGAGGGGCTTTCAAATATGCTTGGGTCATGGACAAGCTCAAGAGTGAGAGAGAAAGAGGTCTAACCATTGATATCTCTCTTTGGAAGTTCGAAACAGCAAAGTATAACTTCACTATCATAGACGCTCCAGGACACAGAGACTTCATCAAGAACATGATCACAGGAACCTCCCAAGCTGATGTTGCTATTCTCATGATTGCTTCCCCTTAGGGTGAATTTGAAGCTGGTATTTCCAAGGATGGTCAAACTAGAGAGCATGCCCTTCTCGCTAATACCCTTGGTGTTAGGCAAATGATTGTCTGCATCAACAAGATGGATGAGAAAACAGTTAATTTCTCTGAAGACAGATACAACGAAATCAAGAGGGAATTATCTGATTACCTCAAGAAAGTTGGTTACAAGCCTGATGTCATCCCATTCATTCCTATTTCTGGTTTCAACGGAGACAACATGCTCGAAAAATCACCTAACACTCCTTGGTATAAGGGACCTATTCTTATTGAGGCTCTAAACGCACTTGAGCCTCCAAAGAGACCTACCGATAAGCCTCTCAGAATCCCTCTCCAGGATGTCTACAAAATCGGTGGTATCGGTACAGTTCCAGTTGGCAGAGTTGAGACTGGAATCATCAAGCCAGGCATGATCATCCACTTCGCTCCTTCCAACATCCAAGCTGAGTGCAAGTCTGTCGAAAGACACCATGAAGCCCTCCCAGAAGCTATCCCTGGTGACAACATTGGTTTCAGTGTCAGAGGTGTCTCAAACAAAGATATCCGCAGAGGATATGTCGCTTCCGATGCTAAGAATGACCCTGCTAAGGAAGTCTCTTCTTTCTACTCCCAGGTTATCATCATGAATCACCCTGGTCAAATCCAAAACGGATATACCCCCGTTCTTGACTGTCACACTGCCCATATTGCTTGCAAGTTCGAAACAATTCATGACAAAGTCGACAGAAGAAGTGGAAAGTCCCTTGAAGAAAACCCTAAGTTCATCAAAAACGGTGATGCCGCTCTTATCACCATCGTTCCCACTAAACCCCTCTGCTGTGAGGTGTTCCAAGAATACCCTCCCCTCGGTAGATTCGCTGTTAGAGACATGAAACAAACCGTCGCTGTTGGTGTCATCAAGAAAACCGAGAGAAAAGAAAAATGACACAAGCAAAAAAAGAATAAAAATGATAACCATTTTTAGTATTTCTCTCTGCAAAAAATCCAAACCCATGCTTTGTAAATAATCCATATGCATGTATTGTTAATTCTTTAGAAATTAATATTTTTACAATAAAATCTTCCAAAAAAAAAAATGTATTTTTGACAAATATTAACAGTTCTAACCAACAAATTATTTGCACTATTTCAATAAATTTCACTCCCTCAAGCAAACACTTTTCTTGCAAACTGTTCTTTAATTGCTGTATCAAAATCAAATTGTTCGGGTGATTCGATGTGCAATACTTTCAGGAGAGTATTATTCTTAGGCAGATTCTAAATTTTATCAGTGATTGACTGATATTCTTCTGTGCTTGTGATGTTGTGGAAATATTTCTAGAAAATTCCTATCAGCTCATCGTCAGCTCCAGCAAATTCAAAGATAGATTACCCAACAAAGCTTTTTAAAAGTGTATTCAAGATTCTTGAATGTGGGGTAATTGCAAAATCAAAGTATGTAAGAGTGGTCCCTTCGAAAAAGCTTTGAGGATTTTCCTTGATTTTTTTCTCAAGACCAGAATGTTTCACAAAGAACCTTAGATTCTCAAGGAGCTCTTTGACAACAGCTTTAGCTCCTTCTTGATTTTTTTCTTTGAGTTGATGGATTAATCCGAAGAATTTGGAGCCAACATTCTGATCGAAATATTAAACCCAGATTCGCTGTTAGGCCTTAGCAATATTGTCTTTTGGGAATACAGTGCCAAATTCATTTTCTAAATACTCCAAGATGGGCAAACTCTCGAAAAGAGGCTGTGAAAAATTTCCCCAAAAAAAAAGTAGCATTAAAAAACTGGGTAAGAGGAGTTTCCAATTTAAAAATCTAAATATGTGTTACAATATTATTGACGACCAACGTAGGAGTCTTCCCGAAAGGGTTAATCTTCTTGTATGATTCAGTTTTTTATTCATCTGTAAAGAGATCCACTTCAACATAAGCATAATCGACTTTCAGAGTTTAGAGAGCAAATCTGACTCGTTGAAGATATGGACAAAGCAAGTTTCCGTAGAGTGTTAGTTGAGTCATTTTATCTAAAGGACTAAATATTTTTTGGAGTGTTTTAGTTAGTTTTATTGATCAATTTGTGGGGAATTAATTACTTATTTTTTCTTTATTGAAGTGTACAATCACAGCGGGATTTAAAGATCTTACAATAATTTCTAGAAACATTCGATATCAATAATTTAACAGTACTGGGGATTAAATGAATCAGAAATTATATCTCAATTCCAACCTTATTACTTGGGTTTATTAGGTGTTTACAACTCATCCAAAAAGGAATTATTTATTAAAAATAAAATCCCGTTGTATTATTATTTTGATATGGCAACAAGAAAAGAAGAATGAATTAAAAAAAACATAATTCAAGTTAAATAACCTTGACTCACTATAGAATGGTAGGAAATCATAAATAAATGAATAGAATAGGCATTCTAGCAAGATTAAAATGAGAGGAGAGATATTAAATATTTAAGATATTGATTAATTCAATGAAATTTTAACCAAAAAAATCCTGTTATCATGTAAGTTTCTTTTAATAAGCTGAGAAAAGTGATATTTCGCTGAAAATATAATAATTAGCACAAGAACACCCATCCAACTGAGGTTAAAAGCTATTTTATAAAAATATAAATATACCTTCTTATTCTTCTTCTTTTATTATTAAAAAGATAATTGCTACATCTGTTTGTTGTCTTTCTTTGTTTCTGACACCTATGGGAGGAGAAGAACAAAATGGAGAGAGAAAAAAATCAAGAAAATAAAGAAAAGATTCATCTATTTTGTTATCTCAAAAGTAAAATTCAGATGAAAAACAACCATGATTTTAATTTTTAACTTACCATAAAGCATGCTTGTTTTTCGAAAACAAATAATTTCATACATTTTACATAGGGATTTTTAAAGTAAAAGACAAACAAAATATACACAATTGCACAAGCTAAAAATGAACAATATTAGCTGCTGTTTGAATATGATCTTTCACAGTTGCTTTTAAGGTTTGGAGATTGAAGAAAGTAATTTATCCATTTTTTCTCTAGTTTTTTAAAGATACATTTGGATCTGCTAGGAATGATTCTGCGAAATATAAGGCTACATGCATAATGCGTTTGCAGCAAAGATAAATAAGCCATAATCTCCTAATATCAAAGCAAGTTTATTCAAGAGAATCAGCAAAATAACACAGAATAGAGAAATTTTCATATTAAAAAGAAGCACGATTGTTCTGAATTTATTTGCTATTTTATTAAGTGCCATGAACAAAGCAAGATAAAGTACTCTGATATCCTCAGCGGTCTCTAGCTTCAGAGATTAAAAGAGCTCAGAGGAAAACAAGTTAGTTGTGATCTATATGATTTGGTTGTTTTTATAAAAATCTGGCAAATTGAATTTAGCACGTAAGTAGTTTTGAAGAGCGAAAAAGATGAGACTACTGATGAGAAATATGAGTAGGAGGTTGGAGGACAACCCAATTAACTTTATATCATAATAGTAAATTATAAATATACAGATGTTCAGATAAGCGAGTTAAATTGCAGTAGATTTTAAGTCCACACTAATGGATTGGTCCTTGTTTTTGGAATCTATCAAAATAGTTTTAAGATTCTGATTATTATCGCTATTAATTTTCATTTTTATCTATTTTGTTTTTGTTTGTTTTATTCAAAAACAAATCAAATTTGGGATGTGAATTCAACCAAATTATTTGGAAGTGAAAATGTCTTTGCAGTTATTAAACAAGATCTACATAGATAAGCAAATAGAAATCTAAATTGATTATTTAGATTAGAAATTTTATTTTCTTTTTTCTGCTCTATTTTTTCATGATTTAAAGATGATTTTTTGACATTTTTAGAAAAATTTGAATGCAAAAATCAAGACTTTCTTATTCGTAGAAAAAAAATCAAGAAATAAAGATAATTTTTTATTATGAGATATATGATCTCTTTATGAATCTAGATTTTAATGACAGGGATTATTCAGGAAAAATGATTCGAAAAGGTGAGGGTCAGAATATCAGTTGTTTTGTCTTTGAATTAAGTCTTATTTTCACAAACAAATCAAGATAATTCAATCATTCTAAATCTAATAAAAATAAATAAAACAAATATAGGGTTATCAAATGGAGACATTCGCCGATGGGCTGCAAACTTACAAGAACATCTTCTCAGAAGCTCTTTAAGAAATACTCAAATATCTACCTAAGAAGTACAAGGATTTTAGAGAATCTCTAGTCAGAAAACAAGGTGAATATATTATGAAATAGCAATATATGGTTGAATTATTAATGCGTGTTTGTTTAACAAACAGAGGAGATAGCAGGAGAGAAGGATAAACGCTAAGCAAATGCCAATAAATACTATATTATATTCAAGTTATGCTTGGAGGCGCATATCCCTAGATTAAGCTAAGCAGTCATTCATTTCACTGAGGTACACAAATGATTATTTTTTCCCTTTTTTCAATTTCCAAAAATGTTTATTTAGAAACTCGTAGCTTATAAGTATCTGGATGGAAACTGCTACGATTACACTTAAGAATCACCAGGAGTAGAAAATACTGAAAAGAAAACCTAAAGTGCTATCGATCCCCGTAGGAAACTTATGGAAACCATTATTGATTCGATTTGCGATGCTGTTCAGCTGAAAGATGAAAATGTTAATCTCCAAATTATTAGATGTTTATTGACACTTGCGACTTCCACAAATTGTTCGGTATTACATTACAAGGATATTTAATTATTGTAAATATCAAATATGAGCTCAGTTATGTGAGCTAACATATTCTTATTATGAATTTTAGGTTCAAGGAGCTTCCCTTGAGAAGATAATGCGCACCATAATAGGAATTCATTGCAGTAAGAATAGATGGAAATGAAGTATATTTTATGATAAACACTCGAATAATATGTTTATTTGACTGATTATAGCTTCAAAGCAGCCGTAGATTCAAGACCCTTCCAAGCATGCATTCACTTAGATTATCGTGGAAATGTTTAAGAAAATGGAGAAAAACACTTTGCTTTCACAGGAAGAAGTGCAGATATTTTAGAATAAACGATAGATCGGATCAAAGATATCAAGTTCGCAGAATCTTCAAGAGTTTGGCAGTGTTGTCGATTAGCAGCAATAGCAAGAGTTAATTTCAAGTTATATGAAGAAAACAATGACAAATATAATTGATGATGTCTGCATCTATGATGATAAAGTTAAAAAGATTACAAGAAAATATCTCAATCAGCCAGAGAGTGAAGCACAAAAATAAGCTGAAATAGAGCTTATTCCAAGAAAATCGGTACCTAACATTGCAGATGTGGATACTCCTTAATATAAAAAGACCACTATGGCTTCGATTCATAATGAAGTAGACATTCCAGCAGGCAAATTCGGATGGTAAATGGGAAAAGCAAATCGTGATTGATGTGTGTGAATTATTGTATTTTTCTTGATTAAAACTACTGTTTTTCTTGAAACAAAAAGGTGCATTATTTGTAGAAACGAAGCTTCAAATTTCTGCAAGGATATGCGTGTTCCTGTGTGCTCCAAGGAATGTAAGGCAAAACACATGGAGGAAGTATCAACTCTTGCTAGATTTTGTAATCGATCTCATGAGGCTGTTGTGAACTAATTTGTCCTAGATGCCCTAACAGTATTCAAGTTCCTGTGCAAAGTATCCAAAGAAGATCCTGCAAAGTAAGCATAGAGCAGGGGGGGATGGGAAATAGATAACACATAATGATTAAAAAATATTTTTGTTTTTCTTCAAAAGCAATCTAAATGGAAGTTAACTCAGATAAAAGGTGATAATTCTTGAGCTTCTTTTAACTGTCTTGGATACAGCTGGCCCTGTGTTCCTTTCAAAAAAAGAATTCACACAAGCGATACAGGACAATTTAGTGCCGTCTTTACTGGAAAATTCCTTGAGTACGGAGAAAGCAGTATTTTCACTCAGCTTCGGAATCGTTGGGATTTTAGTGTCAAACTTCAGAGAAAATCTAAAAACCGAAATAGCTGTTTTTATGGAGAATATTCTGATTAGAATTCTCGAAAGTACCAACAGTAATTTCTCCCATCGAGTCTATTGCCTGAGAGTGTTCAGGAAGATCTTTACACTTCCTAGAGCTGTGATTGAGCTTTTTGTAAATTATGATTGTTTCATGAACCAAACATGCATTCTAGAACATTTAGTCGTACTTCTTGCTAAAATATCTCAAGGTAAATACCTCAAACAGGAATACGTTAACCTTATAACCTCAGATCAAGCAACAGAATTAAGTGCTTTGACAATATCTTCAGTGAGTGAACTCATGAAAGGTTTATCTGCATTTGTATTTGAATGTGATAAACTGGAAGAAAAGTAACATGCTGCTAATGATCAGCCATCATCTATGGAAGAAGCTAGTCTTGAGAACGATCAAAGTGTCTTGAGTAAAAGTGCAACTTAAGATGAATAAACTATTGATCCAATCGAGCAAGAGAGACAAAAGAAATAGTAGTTTTTATTGGGAATCTAGAAATTCGGTATCAAAGCTAAAGTTGGGATTAGGCATTTAATCTAAGCAGGAATTATCCATGAAGGGGACGCTAAAGATTTAGCAGAGTTGTTTTATCAGTACAATGCCCAGTTTAATCATGAGAAAATTGGAGAAATCTTTGGATAACCAGATGAATTCAGTAAACGCGTTTTAGCTGAGTTCAGTGAATACTTAACCTTCTAGGATTTGGATCTTGTCAGCGCTTTAAGACTGTTCTTAACGTACTTCTAGCTCCCAGGTGAGGGCGAATAAGTAGATAGAATTCTGGAGAAATTTGGTGAGAAATATTCCCTGGATAACCCGAATTGCTACAAAAGTGCTACAACATCTTACACACTTTCATATGCACTCATGATGCTGCATACTTCAACCCATAGTGCTTAAGTACAAGAGAAAGAAAGAATGACACTCCCTCAGTTCATAAAACTCATCAAAGGTACATATTCTATCATAGAATTTATAATTTATCTGATTTTTTAATTATTTTTCTCAGGAATCGATGATGGTAGTGATTTACCTGAAGAAATGAGTTAGCAGCTATATGCAGACATAAAAAAGAATCCCCTGGGAATTCATCATCTAGAAGCATCGAAGAAGGCTCTAGAAGACGCTATGAACTCAAATTAGAATAAAAAGCATGAACTCTTCTTGAAGGAAACTGAATAAATGTTCGAAAAAGGCAAACTTAAAATCGAGAACTACAGAGATGAAAAGTACATCTAAGTGTTTTCTAAAGACTATATTATGCCACTACTTTAAGTTCTATGGAGTCCTGTGTTCGCCTCTCTCAGTAAAGCAATGATGGACACTGACGATCTGAACTTGATAAGCGATATTCTAGAAGGATTCAAAAGTAGCATCAATCTGTTAGGTTAATTTCATATGATAACTGAACGCGAAACCTTTGTCTTCGAGCTCTGTAGACTTACCGGATTGCTATCTCCGATGAAGCTAATTAAACAAAAGAATGTCCTAGCAATCAAAGCAATTCTCGATGTATCCCTTCATAGTCCTAATATTCTAGGAAAATCATGGAAAATTCTTCTTGAGTGTGTCAGCAAATTGGATAATTATTACCTGATAGCGCAGAATCTACGAAGAGATGTTGATCTCATAAGCAGTGATGCATTTTTAAATCAAACATAAGCTGAACATAATACTCTAGGATAAGAGGAATTAGATAAATATAACAGTCAAGTTATCATGAAATACGTCGACCAAGCAGAGATAGATAAGGTTAATAAATTAACAAAGAGTTTGGGGCTGAGTTGAGTCAAATTATTTAATCCAATCTATTGTTTTTTCTTAACAAAATTAGATATTCCATCATTCGAATTTATTTGACGGTGAAACAATTGTCGAGTTCATTAGATGTCTATGCGAGCTAAGCAGGGAGGAGATTGAGAGTGTCACTAACCCAAGGATTTTCTGCATCCAAAGAATAGGTGAAGTTACAGAATTCAATATGTCTAGAGTTCGAATCATTTGGAATAAGATCTGGGAGATTCTCAAATCGCATTATAATCTCATCGGATGTCATTAGAACTCCCGAGTTTCAGCACTTGCCATAGACTCTCTGAAGCAACTTGCTGTCAAATTCCTTGAAGTACGAGAACAAATAAAATTTATTTTTAATTGTCTCATTCTCAAAAGAAAAATATTGTTCTTTATTTTCGTTTATTCCGATTTATTTCTAACTGCTGACTTTTCCAATTAGAAACCAGAACTATCACACTATCAATTCTAGAAAGATTTCCTTTCTCCTTTCGAATACGTCTTCTAGAAGCATCCATGTACATTCACCATTTCATTCTTCTAATTTTCCTTGTAAAAAAGTGACAATATTTGTTGTTTTGTATTTTGTCAGTGTAAAGCTTTGACATAAAGGAGCTTATTCTGAGCTGCTTAAGCATGATGACTGTCAGCAGATCATAGCATATTCGCTCAGGATGGAAGTAACAAAAATCAAATTTCCTCTTTTCTGCTGAAGTGCAAAATTTATCTTAAATATTTATTAATAGGACAATATTAAGAGTGGTGAACTTAACACTTCAAGAAGAGAACCCTCGCTTAGTTGAGCTCGCTGTGTCGATTAGCGATGTGATAATGAGCTAACCTAATTTAGATAATCTATTAGATGTCTTTGGTGATCTCATCCATGCGTTAACAAATTAGACAAAATACAAGAGTGAATTAGTTGCCTAAAAAGCACTTGATCATCTTAAAAAATGTATTGAATATCTTGTTCATAACACATTAAGGTAATCTGAAGTATAGCAAGCATAACTGTAACCAAGTGCAGCAACCAGTGAAGATAAATAGGCTTAGGATTCATAAAAAAAGGTTGAACAATAAGAAAATCAAAAATCTGAAGAAATTGAAACAAAAAAATAACTTTAATAGCAATAGCATCAAATGAATCAATCTTAGCTCGGTAGTGTGATAAGTAGAAAAGAATCGCTGATTGTGAATGAATCTAAGAAACTTTTAGAAGGGTATTTGATTCCGATTCTCAGCAATTTCTCAAGCTTTTTTAGCGATGATCGTCCGAGAATCATCACCAAGAGTGTCGGCTATCTGTTTGATTCTATTAGACAGTACTCGTACACGTTTAATTTTGAATTCTGGAATCTCATTTTCAAAGGAGTTCTACGTCCTCTTTTCGATGACATGCAATTTGCATTCCAAAGGAGTGAATTCATCTCACAAGAAGTCTATAAGGCCTCCAAGAACGCTAGCGTCAAAGCATTTAGTGATTTTGTTGCCTTATTTGTTCAATAATTCGATATTTTACGTTCTTGCCTCCCAGATTTCCTTTCTATCATGCATAACACCATAGCTACAAACCAAGAAGTAATATCACTTTATTTCTAATAACAGACCTTAACAGTTTGTTTGAAATGCTAAAAATAATATTTTATTGTTTTCCTTTCTTCAAAAAAGACTTTATCGACAATAAGTTTAAATAGTCTGCAGTCTTTCTTGAATTCTACTGGAAATCTACTTAAGGAAGAAGAATGGGATACTATTATTGCTTCTCTAGCTGAGCTTTCTAAAACCTGCTAACCATCTGATATCCTCGAAGCAAAGAATACAAGTGAAGATTTTGACAAGCCTCTTTCAACGCTACTCAAAGAGCATTTAGATTATGTACAAAATATGAAATAATTTGGAGATTTTAACGATTATTCTTTTGAACTCTTCTCTTTTTTAGAGGAAATACCCAGTGAAAATGGATTTCCAAAAGAACATCATCTAGTGTGTGATTTTCAAGAATATGATTGCATTCCTAAGCGATTTGTTCACATAATTCTCAGAGCTTTTCACGGAGAAGGTAAAATTCTATGCAGTGTTTGGTTTTTCTAATAAAGTTACAAATTTGTTAAAATATTTCATTCAGTAAATCGATAATATCAAGTAAATGCTTCAATATCACTTACAATTCGCAGAAGACTTCAATTCCCGCATTTATCTTCGCTTCTACTTGTGGAAGAATGGTAAACTTATTTACAACATCCATTGATTAAAACAGTTCTCAATAATTTTGAACATATCTAAACACATTTCTATGTGACTAAAACTCATTTTAGGCTTAAATAGTGGTCTCTAGACATTGCCTGTTCTCGGGAGATAAGAAAAATTAGCAAGAGCAGGAATCCTTGCAATCACATATGAGCGATACAATAAATCCAAAACTAAATCTGCTCTAGAAGATTTCCTATAGTAAAAATAAGATATTTTCTGTCATAAGATACTATCAAGAAATTAATGATTACCAACACTAATAATTGTTTTATTTGAAACTTACAATTTGTTTATTTTCTTCTTACTTTCTAGATGTTCTGAAGAATACATGAAAAAACTCTAAGAGTTACTTGTAGAATTTTCAACAATTTCAGCAGATAAACTTCAAGCTTCCACACCAAAATCAGAGTCAAATGGCAAAGTCTTACACAGGAAATCTGAATCTGGAATGGCACATACTGAATCATTAGCTAATGATGGTTAAAAATAAAATCATTAAGGATCTGAAACTAATTTGAATGAGATTCTCAAGAGTTTAGCATTGGAGGATAAAACGAGATAACTTAAACTACTTCGATTCATCATAGGAGATAGTATTCTTCCTCAGATTCTGAACATCGACTGCAATGAAGTAAATATTTCTAATTGAATAGGAATAAGAAAAATATTATTTTGCTAGTGGACAATAAAGAAAGCAAATTGTTAACATTATTTTGTTTATTTCTCAATTAATTTTTATAGATTGCTGATAGAATTCATTCATTGACTAATCTCCTCATTGACATCAGTAATCAAGAGTTGAATTTTGATGATTAATTCAATCCTAACATGCGAGCACTTATGAAGAAATTCTTCGATTTTGCATTTTAGAAGTGAAAAGTGATTTAGTTTAGGATTTTTGAAAAAGTGAATAATAATTAACTTGTTTTAAAATTGATTTAGTCTCAAATGTCATTTATTAGTAGCAAGAGTTATGATAAGTATGTAATATTTCTATGATTAGCTTTCTTGTATTATTATTAATTCATTAAGCAATTTCTAAAATTATTCTATTAATCATATTCTAGGAGACAAATCCCTATTGATTTGCTTCTCAGATCTGCTCCAAGACACACTTTTTCGATTCTTCAACAAACTTGCTTATCAAACAAAGACTACAATATTGAGTTCTACATAATCTTTTTGAAAAAAGAAAGAAAAGAGAGAGAGAACAAGGTAATTAAAATCTAAATAAATCTTCATAATACACACGCACTTTTGTTTAATTCCATCTAGAAAATACATTATCAACTTGTCTCTCTCTCTCTCTCCCCCTGTGAAGAATGATCAAAGCAATTGAGATTAGGAATCATAAGAAATTTAAAAGGAAAAGAAAAAAAACAATAGACTCAAGAATAAATTGTAGAGAAACAACAACAACAAGAACAAGATAACTTAATTTGAATTCAGCTTATTCTAAGGCATCAAACTTATTGTTTTAAAGATCCATATTTTTATCACTTACAATCCCCTTGAAGTTCCCCCAAAATGGAAGACACACAATCTACAACTACAACTTCGAATAGTTAGCATGATGCAGACTCATAAGAAGTTACTGCACCAGAAGTAGCCACTTCATAGACATCATAGAATCATGACAAAGAAAAGAAACCTGTCAATTTGATTCTAGAAGAGGCATAGAAATCCATTGCAGATCTCAAAAACTACTCCATTTAGAAATGTTGCCTTGTTGGAAATTACTTAGATGTCATGGATAGCAGAAACCAGTGGTGTATTGGAAGAATTCTTTCGATTGATGAAAAAGGTGCCATGGATATTCGTTTCGATGGATGGTCAGATAAGTACAAAGAGGTAAGGAATTTTTTACAAAGTTAAGAAAAAAAGGGGGAGGGGATTTCAAGAGGAAAATTACTTGTTATCTCAAGTAATTGTTTGCTTTAAATGTCATTTTATTTATTTATTTTTTGTATAGACACACTTCAAGTATTCACGAAAAATTGATAGCTTTCACAAATGGACTGAGCCATACACTGGAGGAGTAAAGGTCACTGTGAGAGAAGATTTTTCAATGGAATCTCATAGACAAAAAGCAACAGAGGTAGAAATAATTGTTGAAATTTATGAATTAGGATTGAAAGTGAAATTGACATTCTTTGGAGATTAGGAAAAGTCTACTGTTATTTAAATTATTGCTTTTAAAATTATGCAAGTTTTAGGTTTATTTTCAATGAAAAAAAAAAGTGAAAATGAATAAAAATGATGGCTAATTTGTTGTTTGTTTTATTTAAGAAAATTGAGGAGATGAGTGCTTTAGAAGATGGCTTTAAAGTTGAGAATATTCATGAATTTTTGTAGTATTTTCGAGGTGAGCTATTTTTCTTCGGAGATACGATTCTCAGTTGTGCCAAGCCGTTTCCAGAAAAGGATATTTAGCTATACGTTGAGTTCTTTCTAGCATACATTCGTCTATTTGTCAAATATGTCAAAGTTCTGCCTTCAGTCTTGCCGATTGTAAGAAATTATTTGTTCAAAATATTTTCAATTGTAATGCTATTTTTTATTTTGTGTTTTTTTTCTCAACACTCATTGATTTGCTTTACATAAAAACAGTACATTGAAGCTATGGGAATCAATAAATCATTGTTCTTGGTGAATTCAAAAGTCGCACTTGCAAGTGGGTTCATGGAAGCATTTACCCTAATCCATAATATCTTCGGAGGAGAAAGTATTAGATGTTCCAAGTTTTACAGAGTAACTTAAAAATAATTAGAAAAAATTTTTTAGTTTGATTTCTACATTTACTATTTATAATTACCTTGAATGAAACCAATACTTTGTTTAATATAAATTAGATGAACAAATTTGAGTTCATTCAGTAAGACGATCCATATGCGGTCAAGAGTAAAGATGGAAATAACGATGGCAACTAAGATCAAATGTTGAATTTCATGAATTATTTTGGCACACTTTATGGTTTTGATAATCTGCTAGATTTAGTCTCTTGGGAATACAGAGCAAGCTCAGATACTCCTTTGTATCTAACACCAATCTCTATTATCAAGAAAATTGTTGATATTTACGATAGATGCTTGCTGTACATGCCGAAAAAAAAGAGTATTTCGTTTTGCACAAACCTCAAATAAAGGGTTTTCGATAGAATTAGTAAAATAACTAATAGGGAGTTTAAGGATATTTACATCGAAGAGGTGCTTTATATTATTAAAAGCATGAGTGAAATATACCAGCGTGTCACTGGAGAATCAGAGGCCTGTGAAGAAGCTGAGAAACTTGAGGTTCGACTTATTGTTCGACTTATAAAATGCTAATTTCTTGAGAAAAAAATCAGTGGAATATTTTAACTAAAATCAATTATCAATAGAGCAAATTAAGCTACCCCATCGAAATAGTAATTTTTCATGAGCAGTAACTCTTCAGAGTTTTAATATTTAACTCGAAATAAGCTTAGAACTTGTCTTGAAGAAGAAAATCTTCTTGACTATCTTTTAGGCGAAAATTTCAATCCTGAGATATTCAAGAGATCATTTGAATTATTTAACTTCTTATCGGAAGAATCTGCGCTGTCTCTCAAGCATCTCGATGCGATCTGGAAGCTCACTGAAAATAAGCATGAAACTGATCTAGCAGCGATACATTCAGTGATTATTGAGTTGGCGAAGATTCTGCAAGAAAAAAGTCTTGATTAAATCTTCAGAAATATCAATACACTTCCGTTCGAAGGATACTCTCATTTGATTATAAATCTTCTCAAAGAATTCACACTAAATGCTGCTGCTTCTCTAAATCCAGCTTCATATTTTCCTAAAAGTAACAGTATTATTTTCAAATCAATTTATTTTCTTAAAAAATTCAAAATAATAGGTTCAAAGTAAGAGTGCTGCAAATCTAAGGAATTCGAGCATTATGGCTTACCGAAATTATGGAATGCAATTTTAGAAACAAACAAGCTTCCTAATTAACTGACGAATTCCTGTGTCGAGGCGTTATGCGAAATTCTTAGTTCTTAACATTTCAAAAGTCAACGCGAAAAGTACATTGCATTGTGCTTCGAAAACTTAAAGAACGGATAATCAGTACCATAAAGCTTACAGCTTTCTATCTTCCTTCTCAAGACATTCTCCTAATCAAGTGGATTTATGGGAGTGGTCGAAACGACTGCTGAAGGGATTATCCTCAAATTCAATAAGGAAGTATCATTAATTGACTACATTGTCTAAGATTTTGAAAACTACTAAACATTACTATTTTTAAAACTAAAACGAAACGGCGTCGTTTTAGATGAAAAATAAGGAGAAGAGGTAGATAGAATGATTAAATCTAATATATTTTTAGTTTTATTTATTCTATTTATTTGCTTCTTTGGACTAGATATTTGTAGGAAAATATGGACACATTTAGAATATCGATATTAGGTTTGAATTCATCTCACTTGTGAATAAGTACATGCAGAGCAAAGGAAAAGACATCTCAGTTGAGTAGTTAAAGAAATTATGGAGGATCTTAGTCAGAAACAATGTGACTTCATTAGAGAAAACTAGATGCCTTGCTTGGATAATCGTAAAATTAATGAAGAATAAAATTGTTCTAAATTATCAAACATTTTTGTTCTTTTTTCATTCAGAAAAGAAAACAATCTACATAACAATACTAATAAGGAGGTAGTGTTCTCGACGAAGGCATGCTAGCTCAATCACTGAATGTCATATTTGAAGATAAAGACTTAATGAATGGATATCAAATTGACTAGGAAATACTTGAGTGTTTTCGAAGCATTTTCCTGATCGTGAATCTGAAAAACAAATCAATTGAAGTGAATGGATAAAGTCTTATTCTTGTAGCTAAGCTTGATTCTGTTGTTGGTAGAGATATTCTATGGTTATTTTCATAGAATTGTTAAGATGCAATGGTACTACAATAAATTAGAAATCTCTTAGTTTCGATTTACCTACGGAAAACTTCCAAATCATCTGAATCTAGATATAAAATGTGGATGCGATTTCAAGATAAATGCTAAGAAGTACTCTCTTAAACTCAATCACCTCTAGTTTAAGCGCATATTGTTTTAACTCTCAAATCATTCCTAACAGAGTAATTATTCATACAAAAACTAAATAAATCTATAAATAAATCATAATTTAAATAACTAAAAAATAAGATTATTTTTATGATCTTTATTTTTACTTTTTTAGAATCGAAGGGAAGATGATATTTGGAGATAAAAAATAAGAAATCTAAATATAAATCACGTGCCCTGCATTAGGTATTTCATTGTTTTTTCCGTCTATTTTCTTCGAACTCTAATCTTTGTGTTTTTTATAAATCAATCAAGGATAACTCAAGAAGACTTTGAAATTACCTTACAACGCGAGTCTCTTGAAACTCCGCAAGGAAATCAGCAAGGAATTCAAACTGGGAACTAAAGATTTCGATATGCTCTACTTGAATAAGAACATTACCATATCCAAGTCTCAAGAGGAAGAATTTTCCGTTGAAGCACTCTAGACGAATGACAATAAGTTTCCAACGGTTTAAGTTATTCAGTTAAGAGATAATGTAAATTAAAATAATTTTGTTTTTAAAAGTACACTCGATTACTGTTTTATGGAAGAAATTATAATCTTTTTTTGGCTAAAAACCAATAGAATCTAGATGCTCAAGAAGTATCATAATTTAGATAATAACTAGCTAATTCAGCATTCTCTGAGATTCTTATATTTTTACTATCCAATGGCAAGAGTGATGAAATAGTTGATAACACACTGGATGTATTAAACTTATTACCAAAAAACACAAATATTGTCAAGAAACTAAAGTCAATAGACTCACAAGATAACTAAACTTTGCTCTGGGAAGACCTTCTTCCCTCGAAATGCTTCAGAAAGCTCTAATATTGCCTTTAAATTGTACTTATTTTAGAAAGAGTTTAAGATTGTTGGGGTTTTTAATTCTCAATTATAATGATAATTTTATTATCTTTTTTGCTTAGATATCTGAGTAATTCATTGGCTAAGGAGATACATAAGATTAATGGTGCAGATCCCTCATTAAACGAGGTGGATTGAAACATCTACTTGATGTGTTTTTTATCTTCGGCAGTGATTCTTCATTTGAAAAGACATTCCACCTTTATTACATATCAACGCTAACACAAATCATCAGTGCATTGATGGGCACCTATTACCCACTTTTCCCTGGAGAATTCAAGACATCTTAGATTTAAACTGACTTTCTTGAAGCTCTAGCATAGAAAACAATCTCTAATATCAGTCAAGCATTGACTGCATGCAGAGAAAAATTAACAAAACACAACATTTCTTAAGAAAATATGCTGCTGTTTTTCCAGTATTGTTTTGAATTACTAATCTCAGTGCTAAGCTAAGACCAAGCGCTAATAGTTAGCCATTTACACAGTGAATCAAGTACTCTTTCATCGATAGTTGAAGGACTCCTATTGCTCCAAGACGAGAGAGTCCGTTAATAGTTATCAGATTCATTAATAAAAGTCATAGATTTAGATCCTTCTCATGAAGCCCATCTTGTTTTTTAAAAATCACTTGCAAACATCTTGAAAAATGAATAGGATAAAATGAACTCA
>Ga0302284_1000530_pt1 | contig 17732 bp, 11 predicted proteins | sample III_Fen_E2_1_FD_198760 | JGI IMG/M metagenome (GOLD analysis project Ga0302284, IMG submission 198760) | Peat permafrost microbial communities from Stordalen Mire near Abisko, Sweden - III_Fen_E2_1 | ecosystem: Environmental > Terrestrial > Soil > Wetlands > Permafrost | place: Sweden: Abisko...
AACTCTTTTCTTCGCGGTTCTGAATGCAAATGCAGCATCTGATGTTGACACAATAATTATAAAATCAGATGACAGCAGCGAAAGAATTGCCCGCGATCTTGATAGCCTGGTAAATACCTGGTATGTTAAAATTGCTATTAAAAATAATCATAATGAAAATAACATTGATACTTTAGCAGTACAATGCCCTGATTCAGTGTATGAAAGTAGAATACACAAGATTAATTCTATAATCTACCTTCCTTTCAATAACATCATCAGGAATCATATTGAGGTTTATACAGTCCGACAAAGAGAAAAATTCTGCGCAGTACTCGGTTTGAAAGATTATTATTTCCCGATGATTGAAGATGTATTCGATTCTTATGGTCTTCCTGCAGAATTTAAATACATGGCTGTAATTGAATCAGCTTTAAATCCTAATGCTGTTAACAGGCGCTCAGGAGCTGCTGGTATGTGGCAGTTTATGTACAGCACCGGCCGTATGTACGGACTCACTATTAATTCTGTAGTTGATGAACGCAAAGATCCCGTAAAAGCGACCCACGCCGCTGCAAGATATATTAAGGACCTTTATGAGATTTATAAAGACTGGGTATTGGTAATCGCTGCTTATGACTGCGGACCGGGGAATGTTAACAAAGCAATTAAACGGTCAGGCAATAAAAAGGATTACTGGGATATTTATTACAGGCTTCCCAAAGAAACCAGAGGATATATTCCACAATATATTGCTGCAGCTTATGCGGTTAACTATTATGCAGATCATAATCTCCAGCCATTACCACTTAACATTCCTGTAGCAACTGACACTATTATGGTTAATAAAGATATTCACCTCGCTCAGATTTCCGAGGTTATGAATATTCCTTTAGGTGAGCTTCAGGCACTTAATCCACAATATAAAATTGGGCTTGTTCCCGGATCTTCGAAACCTCAGACTCTTACTCTTCCAATGAACCATCTCGGAGATTTCATTGATTTGACTGACACAATAAGACAATATAAATCAGATGTCTATTTAAGCAAGGCAACCCGCATAGCCGACCCTACCCGCTCTACCTATGTTACGACAAGTATTAAGGGAAAAACCAAATTAATTTATACTGTCAAGGATGGTGACAATATTGGTTTCATCGCCGAATGGTACAAAGTAGGATTATCAGATCTCAGAAACTGGAATAATATTTATCGCAACAATATAAGGGTAGGACAAAAACTGGTTGTGTATGTAGATCCTTCAAAAGCCGAGGGATTTTCTAAGATCAATACTATGGAATTAACAGATAAACAGGCACTGGCAGGAAAAGCAGCGGTTCCTAATTCCCAGCCCCTGGCAACAGCAATCGGACCAGGTGAAATTGATGGTGATTACATCATTTATACAGTTCGTAAAGGAGATTCTATATGGGATATCGTTAAGATGTTTGATAATGTTACTACTACGCAGGTACTTTCATTGAATAATATATCTGATCCGAGTAAAATTAAGGTTGGACAGAAGCTGAAGATCAAGAAGAAGAGCTGATTTTTTTTTAATATATGCGCCCTTTTAGATCATTCCTGTTACTACTGATCTTCCTGGCCTGTTTTACCGGTCTTCATTATTTCATTCATTCAAATCAACTTTTCCCTTCAATCTCTGAATTTGTTCCATCTGATATTATAAATAGTTTAAAATCAGGAAGCAAGAATATTGGCCCGATATTTAAAGAGCCCGCAGATACGGTAAAATCAGCTATTACTGACACAGTTGTTGTATATGTTCCTGCTCCTGAAATTCCTGAAAAAGTTTCTGATTTTCAATTTCCAAGATTTCTGGATTCTCTAAGAGATTCCAAAGGACAGGTAAGAATCATATATTATGGCGATTCACAGATTGAGGGTGACCGCATTACTTCCTTTCTGCGTCATATATTAAGAAAAGACAGGGGAGGGACCGGACCTGGTTTATTTTTACCCCTGATGCCTGTAATGTACACTAAATCAATCTGGTTAAAGTCTTCATCAAACTGGAAGAGATATAATTATCTTTCTTATAAAACAGGAGAGATATCACACCGGAATCTTGGTCCGTTTATGGCGGTCTGCAGGTATTTACCTGAAGGTGAAACTACGTCTGATCCTGAAAAAGCATTTGTGAGAATCAGACCATCAAATGTTGCAGACACCTCATCTGCAAAGTATGATATTCTGAGGATATTTTATGGAAACACAGTAGCCACAGTAAAGGTCCTAATTAAAGGGGACAACAGGACCTTATTTGCAGATACTTTAACGAGAGGCGGAAGTTATAATGAAATCAGATGCCAGGTAAACGGGGCAAAAGACATTGAAATACAATTTGAAGGCAAGGTGAGTCCCGATATTTATGGAATCAGTATTGAAAGTGAAACCGGAGTTATTGTTGACAATATACCTCAGCGGGGAAGCGCGGGACTAGAATTTACGATGGTTGACAGGGACAATCTCAGGGAGGCATATAAAATGCTTGCTCCCGATCTTATTATTCTGCATTATGGACTGAATATTGTTAAGAACATCAAAGACAATTATTTGTATTATCAAAAAGGATTAGTCCGGCAGATTTCTCTCCTTAAAGAGGTTGCACCTTTTACTCCCATCTTAGTTGTTGGGGTCACAGATATGGCAGCAAATGAAGGAGACAGCATTAAATCATATAATAATATCCCTTCTATAATTGAAGCTCAGAAAAGAGCTACAATCAAGGCGGATGTTACTTTTTGGGATTCATATGGAGCCATGGGAGGAAAATCATCAATTATTAAATGGGCTGAAAAGAAACCTCCTCTGGCCCAGAAAGATTTTATTCATTTTACATATCCGGGAGCAGATACATTGTCAAATTTGCTTGCGTCCGCACTTTTCCTGATCAGGACGCCGGATGCTGTTAAAAAAACAGAACCTGATATTTTGAGTGTAAAAGTTCCTGTTGCACCACGGATCATAATTGATAAGCCAATGGCAGGAGTGAGTAAAGGTGGGTTTTTAAAATCTCTTGTATTTTCATTATTGAATTATGATCCTGATAAGCCGTTTGTCTTTACATCAGCAGCCTTCTGGATATTCTTTCTTTTTGTACTCGCAGGATACAGCCTTGTATATAAGAAGTTGGTTATCAGAAATATATATCTGTTTCTGGTAAGTCTCTTCTTTTATTATAAAGCGGGAGGCCTCTTTTTGTTCATCCTGGTATTTGTAACTATTGTTGATTATACCTGCGGTTTTTTGATATTTAAATCGAAAAGAGTGGCCGGAAAGAGGTTTTTCGTACTCTTAAGCATTATATCAAATCTGGGGCTTCTCGGATATTTTAAATATACAGGCTTTATTATCAATATAATAAATGAGTTATTTGGAACTCAGTTTCAAGTTTATGATTTGCTTTCAAATTTCTCAAATTCTATTCTCGGGACAACATTCGACATAAGTTATATTATACTTCCTGTTGGTATTTCCTTTTTTACTTTTCAGTCACTTAGTTATACTATTGATGTTTACAGGAAAAAGATGGAACCGGTGAGGAATATCATTGATTTTGGTTTTTATGTTTCATTCTTTCCCCATCTTGTTGCCGGTCCCATTGTACGAGCATCTGTTTTTATTCCCCAGATATATCAGGAATTCAAACTTTCAAAGCATGAATTCAGCCATGCTATTTATATGATATCAAAGGGATTGATTAAAAAGATAATAATCTCTAATTTCATAGCGCTTAATCTTGTTGACCGGGTTTTTGATGCCCCGACAATTTATTCAGGATTTGAGAACCTGCTTGCAGTATATGGCTATGGGCTGCAGATTTACTGTGATTTTTCGGGTTATACGGATATAGCCATAGGAGTTGCATTGATTTTGGGGTTCAGATTGCCTGTAAACTTTAATTCACCTTATAAAGCAAGAAGCATAACGGATTTCTGGAAAAGGTGGCATATATCGCTGTCGCAATGGCTTCGCGACTATCTCTATATTTCTTTAGGAGGAAACAGAAAGGGAAAGTTACGAACCTATTTTAATCTTATGTTAACTATGCTTCTTGGCGGATTATGGCATGGGGCTTCATTAAGGTTTGTTATTTGGGGGGGATTACATGGCATTGGGTTGGTAATTAACAGGATCTGGGATTCAATCTTTAAAAATCATTTGAGAACCAGGTGGATAGGCAGGGCATTTGCTGTCTTTTTAACATTTCAGTTCGTAAACTTTTGCTGGATCTTCTTCAGAGCACCCGATATGGAGAGTGTGAAGGTTATGTTGAAACAGATATTTGAAAATTTTTCTCCCGGATCATATATGACTGTTCTTCCTGCCTATAGTAATGCGCTGATATTGATGGCGGTGGCTTATATAATCCATTTTTTGCCGGAAAGAATAAAAGAGTCATACAGGGGAGTGTTTATAGAAATCCCGGTTGTTGCCCAGCTCGTTGTTGTTATGCTGGTTGCGATTTTGCTGTTCCAGATGAGGACGACAGAGATAATGCCGTTTATTTATTTCAGGTTCTGAATCTGGGTACTGGTTACTGGGTGCTAGTTGCTGGTTAGATAGATTGGAACTTAAAGATATGTATTCTGGTTCTTTTCACCTTTAACAAAAGGAGCAATTGCCCTATCATAAATACCCTGAACATAAGCAATAGCCATACCATAATTGGTAACGGGTACTCCGGCTTTGATTGCCGGCTGAAGCCTGTTATGTAGTTGTTTTCTGGTTATCATACAGCCACCACATTGAATAACAAGCGAGTAATCAGTAACAGGTCTTGAAATAGTATCAAGTCCGGCTACAACATCATATTCAATTTTTTTGCCCGTAAAACTTGTTATCCATCGCGGAATTTTGGTTCTGCCGATATCGTCACAAGAAACATGATGAGTACATGATTCAAGAAGAAGCACTCTGTCCCCGTCTTTTAAACCCGATATTTTTGGAGTGCCTTTAAGATAATTATCAAAATCGCCTTTAAAACGGGCAAGCATTATACTGAAACTGGTCAGGGGAATATCATAAGGTATGGATGCATCAGCCTTGACAAATACCTGTGAATCAGTTATTGCCAAAGCTGGCTTTATCTTAGTCTTTTTAAGAAAAGCATCTACCTCCCTCTCTTTTAAAACAATTGCAACAGCCTCATTATCAAGAATATCCCTGATTGCCTGCATCTGTGGCAGGATTAGCCGGCCTGCAGGTGCTTCAATATCAATAGGTGTAATAAGTATCACAATATCTCCATAACTTATCAGGTCGCCAAGAAGAGTCGGAGTTTTATATGAGTATTCAGGAATTGTTGTACGAATGAGGGATATAAGTTCCTCATAATTTCGTTTATCGACTGATGAAAATTCAAACAGCGGAATACCTGTAATCGAAGAGATCTTCTTTTTGAATTCAGCTGCCGGTTGCTGAATATCGGATTTACTGTGTACTACAATAAAAGGAAGATCATAATCTCTAAACTTTTTTACAAGATCATCTTCATGTTTTCCCCATGAATTATCAGTTACAATAAGAAGCGCCAGGTCGACAATATCGAGAGTCTGTAGAGTTCGGTCAACTCTTTTCTGGCCAAGGCTGCCGGAATCATCTATACCTGCAGTATCAACGAGGATAACAGGGCCAAATCCGGTGATTTCAAATGATTTTTTAACAGGATCAGTAGTGGTTCCGGCATGGTCGGAAACAATGGCAATATCCTGTCCTGCAAGGCAGTTGATAAGACTGCTTTTCCCATTATTACGTCGGCCATAAATACCTATATGCGGTTTTGACTCTCTGCCTTTAGTAACCATTCTGAAGAATTTGCTGCAAAATTAACAATTTTTAATGAGAGTACTTTCCTCTGTGCAACTCTGTGTCTTCTCTGTGAACTCTGTGTCAGTTCTTTTTTGGTTACACAGAGGACCACAGAGAGTTATCTGTGCCAATCTGCGAAATCAGCTGGAAAATTGATTTTTTTCTCCCGCAGATCTCGCGGATTTTCGCAGATTTAAATTCGATTGTTTTTACAGATCGTCAAGTGCAAATCCCAATTTTAACAGATTTCCCGGTTCAAGGATGGACTTAAGTTTTGTTTCATCAATAAGTTTCAGAATGCTGTTTGCTTCAAAGATGTTTATCTTTTGATCTTTCATTAGCAGGGCCAGTTCAGATGCTTTATGATATCCCATATAGGGGCTCAAAGCTGTGGTAATTGACGGACTGTGTATTACAGCTTCGTAACCCGCTGTTTCATTGATCAATAGCCCTGTGAATAAATTGTTTAATAATGTAGTGTTACACGAGATAAGCAGATTAATACTTTCAATTACTGACGTTCCGATAACAGGGAGATAAGCATTCAGCTCAAGAGTACCCTGACCGCAAAGAGAAGAGATAAGTACATCGTTGGAATATATTTTATGGGCTGCAGAAATGACAAATTCGGGAATGACGGGATTAATTTTACCTGGCATGATTGAACTTCCAATCTGGCGGTCAGGAATTGAAATAGTTTTATCTCCAACAAGGTCCGAAGACAGAAGACGGAGGTCCGAAGACATTTTTTCAAGGTTTACTGCATGGGCTTTTAATGTGGCATGAATCTCAACCCACTTATCCATATTACTGGTTGCATCGGAGAGATTCTCACTATGTGACATAGGCAGTCCTGTAAGTTTTCGAAGTTCCGGAACAACATCCATTATGAAGAACTTTGGAAGTGATAACCCGGTACCTGTTGCACCGCCGCCAAGATTAACCTGTTTGATCCTTTCTGAACATTTTGATACTCTCCACCAGTCGCGTGAAAGAGCTTCATTATATGTGCTGAAAAGGATTCCGAAAGAAGATGGCACTGCGGCTTGCATCTGGGTATATCCCTGACGAAGCTTCTCTCTGTTTTTTTTCTCAAGCTCTTCTACTTTCTGACGGAGCTGGTTTATTTTCTCTTCAAGCGATTGTAAAAGTATTATTACAGCTATAGTCAGAGCGGTCGGAATTACATCATTTGTTGACTGATAAATATTTGCATGTTCAAGGGGATCGATAAAAGTGTATTCACCGCATTTATGTCCGGTACTCAAAAGTGCCGAGTTTGTTATTATTTCATTGATGTTCATATTAATGCTTGTGCCAGCACCTCCCTGAACAGCAGGGATAATAAAATGATCAAAGTAGGTACCAGCAGAGACTTCTTTTGCGGCAGCACATAGTGCATCCAGGACATTATCATTTATTACATTGAAAGTGAGATTTTTTCCTGATTTGCCTTCAGCTGCCTTACGAAAATTCCTGTATGTGTTATAACAGGCCAGTTTTGTTATGCCAACTGCTTTGTACCATTCAACAGGAAAAGGAGAAATCCCCGGGAAATTTTCTATAGCTCTGATAGAATGGATACCATATAAAGCATCAGATGGTATCTGTTTCTCGCCTAAACTGTCTTTTTCAATCCGGTACATACACTTGTTTTTATCTCAATGGCCCTCTGTGTCTACTATGTGATTCTCTGTGACGCCAAATAATTAAGAACTTACACAGAGTTCACAGAGAAGGCACAGAGATCACAGAGTTATATATTACTCCCGGAAACTGGCTTTGCATAAGCAACCACATCGATCCCGGTAATCTCATTAGGGCAGAGGATGATAAGCCGTTCCAGAACATTCCTGAACTCTCTTATATTACCTGTCCATTGTATTTTTTGGAGCTCTTTGAGGGCATCCTCTCTGATTATTTTCTTACTCATTCCGTATTCACCACAGATCAGTGAATTAAAATATTCTGCAAGCATCGGAATATCAGTATCCCTTTCATTAAGAGTCGGGACGTGAATAAGAATTACGCTTAACCTGTGATACAAGTCCTCACGGAACCCATTATTTTCTATTTCCCTTTTTATATTCTTATTTGTCGCGGTAATTACTCGGACATTAACATGAATATCTTTATCGGAACCGACCCTGGATATCTTATTTTCCTGCAGAGCTCTTAATACTTTCGCCTGGGCTGAGAGACTCATATCTCCTATTTCATCAAGAAACAGTGTTCCCCCGTTTGCCTGTTCAAATTTCCCTATCCTTTGCTTTATAGCCGAGGTAAATGAGCCTTTTTCATGACCAAAAAGCTCACTTTCAATAAGTTCAGATGGAATAGCTGCGCAATTGACTTCAATAAAAGGCCCTTTTGCCCTGTTGCTTTTTTCATGTATCTGATGAGCGACAAGTTCTTTACCCGTTCCATTGGCACCTGTAATAAGCACTCTTGCTTCAGTAGGAGCCACCCTGTCGATCATACTTTTAACTTTTTCAATTGCCTCCGACTCACCAACGATCTCGTACATCTTACTTACCTTATTCTTAAGGACCTGTGTCTGAGTGATAAGCGATGATTTATCCATAGCATTCCTGATCGTTATGAGAAGCCTGTTCAGGTCAAGCGGCTTTTCAAGAAAATCATATGCTCCCTTCTTAATTGATTCAACAGCTGTATCGATGTTGCCATGTCCGGAAATCATAATTACCGGCGTATCGGATGAAGTCTCAGATATTTTACCAAGAACTTCGATGCCATCCATCTTAGCCATTTTTATATCACAAAGAACTATGTCGTATGAATTGGTGGAGAACATTTCAAGTCCTTTCGGTCCGTCTTCAGCCAGGTCAACCTCGTGTTTTTCATATTCCAGAACCTCTTTCAGAGTATTCCGGATTGCTCTTTCATCGTCTATGACCAGTATTTTTGACATCTTATTCTTATTAGTAGGTCATCATAATATTTAAAAGGCGTCGGGCATCAGGCTTCAGGCATCAGGCGTCGGGTATCCTTTCACCTCACGCCTCACACCTCACACCTGTTGCCGCTACCCGCTGTATCTCAGCCATTTCCACATCTCTTTCCATGAAGTTTTCTTTCCATACATAAGAATACCGGTTCTATATACCTTTGCTGCCATCCATACAAATGCTCCGAAAGTTACCAGCATTAAGACCATTGAAACTGCAATCTGCCAGTATGGAACTCCAAAAGGAATTCGAGCCATCATAACTATTGGAGATGTAAGAGGGATCATTGAGCACCAGAATGAGAGCGGGCTTTCTGGATTTTGCATTGTACCCATGGCGACCATAAGTCCAAGTATAATTGGAATTGTAACGGGAAGCATAAATTGTTGTGTTTCAGTCTCATTATCAACTGCAGATCCAATTGCTGCGAACACTGAGGCATATAGGAGATAACCAGTTACAAAATAGAATACAAAACAAATTATTATCAGGCCCCATGGTTGATTCATTGCACTGTCGAACATTTTAGAAAATTCGGCTACCTGTGGTGACATTTCAGCATTTTGTGGTTTTCCGGCGACCTGTTGATTTCCCGACATTAAATTCTGAGGCATTGACTGAGATATTTCTGTGATGCCTGATTTCGGCATAATGGTCGTTTTTACTACGCCAACAATGCCTACAGTAAGCATAATCCAGATCATGAACTGGGTGAGCCCGACAAGAGCAATACCAATGATTTTGCCCATCATAAGCTGTATCGGTTTTACAGAAGAAATGATAACTTCAACAACTCTGCTTGTTTTTTCCTCAATTACCCCTCTCATAACCTGGGCACCGAAAATAAAGACCAGCATATACATCATAAATCCAAGTATATAGGCAAGCGCCATCGCTATACCTGTACTGGTTCCTTTTTCCACCCCGGATTCATCGAGTTTTTTTGTCTGAACAGAGACATTAGTCTCTACATTTTTCATTATATCATCAAGATTTTCAATCTTGTATGCCAACAATTTCTGTCGTTCAATTTCTTTTTTCAGAGAGTTTTCAATATGCTGCAGGAGGCCAATAGGTGGTTGTTTTTTTGAAATGATATAAACTGCATTCGGAGTATTTATAAGTTCAGGCGATATATACAGAATACCATAATATCCTGCCTTTTCAAATGTTTTTTTAAGGTCTTCAACTTTAGTGTTATCAAGGTAAACAAATTCGGCATCTTTAGTGTTTTTGATAACTCCTTTGAACAGATTGGAGTTATCTTCGATTACAGCAATCTTCTTAAATTCACCACTCTGATTCATCATCACAAGAGTGGGTACAATGATTATTGCAGCCATGAGAATCGGCGCAAGAATAGTCATGATTATAAATGATTTCTTTCTTACCCTTGTTATGTATTCTCTTTTAATAATTACAGATATCTTGTTCATAATCGGAAAGTTTCGAAGTTAATTTCAGGTATTAATTACGGGCTTCAATAACCCTGATAAAAATCTCATTCATAGAAGGCAGGGCCGGGTTAAAAGAAATGATATTTCCCGATCTCATAACAGTCTGCAGAATATCATTTGTATTGATATCACTGGTAGTCTTAAGTCGGACAATACTCCTGTTATTGTCTTTATGCTGATTCAGAATATTATAGTGTCCATTCCCTTCAATTTTTACATCTCCGGCAAGCACAAGATCATATTCGTTTGCTGCCCATTTACTTCGTATTTCATGTACACTGCCTTCAAGAATTGTTTTTGCCTTATCAATGAGTGTGATATTATCGCAAAGCTCTTCAACTGACTCCATATTGTGAGTTGAAAAAATTATTGTGGCCCCTCTTTCCCTCAGGAACAGAATTTCATTTTTAATAATTTTTGTATTCAGCGGATCAAATCCTGTGAATGGTTCATCGAAGATCAGAAGCTTAGGTTCGTGAAGCACTGTAGTTACAAACTGAACTTTCTGCTGCATCCCCTTTGAGAGTTCTTCCACTTTTTTGCCCCACCAGTCTATAATATCAAGTTTCTTAAACCAGTACTTTAATCTTCTCATTGCTTCGGCTTTTGGAAGACCTTTCAGCTGAGCAAAATACAAAGCCTGTTCGCCAACTTTCATCTTTTTATATAAGCCTCTTTCTTCGGGCAGATAGCCGATTAGCTGAACATCGGAAGGCATCAGTTTTTTACCATTTAGAAATAGCTCTCCTGAATCTGGTCCGGTTATCTGATTTATTATCCTTATCAGGGTAGTCTTTCCGGCTCCATTTGGACCCAGGAGCCCATAGATGCATTGTTCAGGTACTGAGATGCTCACATTATCGAGCGCCAACTGGTTGCCGTATTGTTTTGTGACATTCTTTGCTTCAAAAAGTGCCATAAGGAATTTATTTTAAAATATTTTAAAAGAGATGTAAATATAAAAAAACTATATGAAACTCTGACGTTTGATAAAAACAAGTTATTTCACTCTGTGGCCTTCTGTGATTTATCTGTGGATCTCAGTGTAACAATAAAATTAAGAACTGACACAGAGGCTCACAGAGAAGCACAGAGTTGCACAGAGAAATAAGCAATATTAATTGAATTAAATTCTATAAGGCAGATCCTATTCGAAGTACCCCTTCATTCTTTCGAAAAAGCCTTTATCGTTTTTATCGGGATCGGGTGTGAAAGAGTCCGAATCTTTGAACTTTTCAAAGATCTTCAGTTCATCCTTATTTATGCTTTTGGGGATCCATACATTCACATTTACAAGGAGATCCCCGCGACCATATCCATTAACTTCGGGTAATCCTTTCCCACGAAGCCGCAGGATCTTTCCAGGTTGAGTACCAGGTTCAATTTTTATTTTTACGTTATTATCGACAGTTGGTACTTCAACATGAGTACCAAGTACTGCATCGGGGATGCTAATAAAAAGGTTATAGATCAGATCGTTGCCTTCTCTTATAAGATCAGGATGCTCTTCTTCGTCGATTACCACCAGCAGGTCTCCATTTATTCCACCTCTTCTGGGGGCATTTCCTTTACCGCCAACAGTCATCTGCATCCCTTTCCCCACACCAGCAGGAATATTGATTTTGATAACCTCTTCTTTCTGTACAATTCCTTCACCATAACAGGCTGTACATTTTTTTGTAATTGTTTTCCCCTCTCCGCCACATGATGGACAGACCGATGTAGTCTGCATCTGGCCCAGCATGGTATTTGTCAGACGGGTGACGTGCCCGGAACCACGACATGTTGAACAGGTCGACAGGCTGGAGGAGTCAGCTGCTCCGGTACCTCCGCAGGTGTCGCATGTATCGTATTTATTAACTTTTATTTTCTTTTCTGCTCCTGCAGCTATTTCCTGGAGTGTAAGCTTAACCTTTACCCTGAGATTACTTCCCTTGTTCACTCTCTGTGCTCTTCTGCCACCGCCGAAACCTCCAAAACCACCGAAAGCATCCCCGAAGATATCACCAAATGAAGAGAAAATGTCGTCCATGGTCATTCCCTGACCTGAGAATCCTCCGCCATTATTACCCATACCGGCATGTCCATAACGGTCATACCTGGCTTTTTTCTCATCACTACTTAATACCTCATAGGCTTCAGCAGCCTCCTTAAAGTTCTCTTCGGATTTTTTATCACCAGGATTCTTGTCAGGATGATACTTCAATGCCTGTTTTCTATATGCTTTTTTTATCTGATCCTTAGTGGCCTCTTTGGAAACTCCAAGCACCTCGTAATAATCTCTTTTTCCCATCCCTCTTTATTTTTATTTTATTCAGCCACTCTTTATGATGCGGACTGAGATTCAGATTTTATTCACCAACAATAACTTTCGCAAATCTTAATACTTTATCCTGTATATAGTAACCCTTTTGCACTATATCAACCACCTTGCCTTTTTTATCAGCTTCCTCAACAGGAACCTTTGCAACGGCTTCCTGCAGGTCGACGTTAAAATTGCTGTTAAGTGATTCCATTTCTTTTACTCCGTTCTGTTTAAGAAAATCACCGAACTTCCCATATATAATATCAATGCCGTCTTTCAATGCAACACAATCTGACGTATTGTCTATATGTTCAAGGGCTCTTTCAAAATCATCCATAAGAGGGATGATACTCAGCAGTAGTTTTTCACCTGCATATTTTGACATTTCCATTTTCTCGCGCAATGTTCTCTTTCTGTAGTTGTCAAATTCAGCTGAAAGCCGAATGTACTTATCCTGCATCTCTGCCAGTTTTTCTTCAAGTACCTTCACCTCTGTCAGCTCCATGTCAGATTCAGTACCTCTTCCTTCATAATTATCAGATTGATTTTCTGTTGATCCGCCGGAAAAGGAATCTTCTTTTCTTTCTTCGTTATAGTTATCGGTTATTGCAGTATTTTCTTTATTATCAATTGCATTGTTATTATAAATATGTCTTGTCTCTACCTGGTCCTTCATTTTTTTTTTCATCATCACTCATTGTATTTCAGTTTAATATCAATATTTAACAAATTGCCTGCCAAGCCTTCTAAGTTGACAAATTGGCAGGGGAAAAGGGTACGAAGGTACAATGGTGCAAAGGTACTAGGTTTTGAATGTCATGTTATGCAATTGTACCGTTGTACCATTGCACCATAGTACCGTTAAACCATTAATTTATGATATTCTTTGAATATCAGCCCCCAGCGCGTTCAGTCGTTTATCAATGTTCTGATAACCCCTGTCGATCTGTTCAATATTATGTATAACACTTTTACCGTCAGCAGAGAGGGCGGCTATCAACAAAGCTACTCCTGCTCTGATATCGGGAGACGACATCACAGTTCCTTTTAACCTGATCAATTTATCCTGACCAATCACAGTAGCCCGGTGTGGATCGCAAAGAATTATCTGTGCTCCCATATCGATCAGCTTATCTACGAAGAAGAGACGACTTTCGAACATTTTCTGATGGATAAGAACAGCTCCTTTAGCCTGTGTTGCCGTTACAAGAAAAACACTGAGCAAATCGGGAGTGAGTCCGGGCCAGATCGCATCTGATATGGTCATTATTGACCCATCTATGAAAGTCTCTATTTCATAATGTTTCTGGGCAGGGATATATATATCATCACCTCTTCTTTCGAAATTGATTCCAAGACGCCGGAAAGAGTCGGGTATGATGCCAAGGTTTTCGAACGAGGTATTCTTTATAGTTATCTCCGATTCTGTTATAGCAGCCATGCCCATAAATGAGCCTATTTCAATCATATCGGGCAGGATTGTATGGGTACAGCCATTCAGACCATCGACTCCATCAATATAAAGGAGATTTGATCCAATACCTTCAATTCTGGCACCCATTGAGACCAGCATCCGGCAGAGTTGCTGAACATAAGGTTCGCAGGCGGCATTATAAATTGTTGTCCGACCTTTTGCAAGAACTGCCGCCATTATAATATTTGCGGTGCCTGTAACTGATGCCTCATCAAGGTGCATATATGTACCTGTTAATGAGGGCGCTTCAACTTTAAAAAACGGATCGTTGGAATCAAATTCAAATTTTGCTCCCAGCTTCTGGAACCCTGTAAAGTGAGTATCAACTCTGCGTCGTCCTATCTTGTCACCACCTGGCTTTGGAATAAATGCTCTGCCAAAGCGCGCCAGGAGAGGTCCTACTATCATAATAGATCCTCTTAAGCTTGAGCTCTGCGCTCTGAATGCACTTGTCTGAAGATAGTCGAGATTGACATTTACAGCCTCAAAGCTTGAGACTGAATCAGATTCTCTTGTCACTTTAACACCCATGCAACTGATCAGTTCAATCAGCATATTTACGTCGCTGATATCGGGGATATTCCTGATTGTTACTTTCTCAGGAGTCAGGAGAATAGCACAAATCACCTGCAAAGCTTCATTTTTGGCTCCCTGAGGTGTTATTTCTCCCTTAAGTGGCTTGCCTCCCTGAACAATAAAACTACCCATTAATGTCTACTGTGACCTTTTTTCTTAATGAAATTTTTATTTTGCGGTTTCCCGTGAGGTTTTCCGACAGGTTTTCTTTTGACAGGAGGAATCAGTTCTCTAACTTCAAGGATTCTTACTCCTTCAGTCATTAACAGTTTTCCTTTAGACAATAATTTCATATCTTTAATTATCACCTCGTCAGCTACCTGTCCCCGGTTCCATGTGATATATGATTTTTTCATCTGATTTACAATCAGCGTAGTGAGATATTCCTTTTTATCGCCCTCCTCCAGTTCACAGGCAGCATCAATCATGAGTTCGATAATACGTCCGTAGTGGAGAAACCTTATATCACCCTGTTTATAAGGAACCTGTTTTGGTTTTTCAACAAATTTCGAGGGTTCAGGAACGGGATACGGGGAATCAATATCAAGCTCAAAGCTTGCAATCAGTGCCAGATGATCCCATAATTTATGTTTAAAATCGCCGACATCACGAAGATGAGGATTCAGATTTCCCATAATCGAAATTATGGTCTTTGCCGCCCGGTTCCTCTCAGCCCTGTCCTCAATAGTCTTAATATGATCGACCATTTTCTGAACATTCCTTCCATATTCAGGCAATGCCATTCTTTTCCTCTGAGTATTATAATCGTAATTCATTTTACGTTTTTTATTTTATGCAAAGCTAATAATTTATAGCAAATTCCCGATAGTATGCTGACCGTTAAAAAGTAAAGTGATATTCAGATTGACATTTTGAATCAACATTGTCTCTTTCTTTACAATCCCTTAATTACCTTTGATTGCTAATCAACAATTTTTAAGCCATTATGAAGATCATATTCACAATTTCTTTTTTTATACTGTACTGTTTTGGTGTTGAAGGAAAAGATGGGTATAAGAGAAATCCTCTTATTGATATAATTCACTATGATTTTTCAATTTCAGTAAACGACACAAACAATGTCATTTATGGTCATGCTACAATTGCGGTAAGTTTCATCGGATCTGTCAATACACTTGAGTTTGACCTTAAGAATAAGGGTGATGATGGGAAGGGAATGTCTGTAAAAAATATGACTTTTGATAAGGGATCAATAAGATGGGTTCATTCTGGCGATCGGATTGCAATTACTATTGATGAATCAGTAAAAGCAGGTTCACAGGGTCACTTTAATATTGATTATTCTGGAATTCCTTCTGATGGTTTAATAATATCGGATAATAAATTCGGGAAACGCACTTTTTTTGCTGATAACTGGCCCGACAGGGCTCATAACTGGCTTCCATGCGTTGATCATCCATATGATAAAGCAACAGTAGATTTTATAATTACTTCTCCAGAACATTATGAGGTCGTTGGAAGCGGTTATCTCGTTGAGGAAAGCTGTATGCCCAAACATACCAAGCTGACACACTGGAAAGAAGATGTACCTCTTGCTACAAAAGTCATGGCAATAGGAATAGCTCCTTTTGCGACACGGTTTGAAGGCAATGTCAATGGAACACCAATCTGGAGCTGGGTTTTCGCGGAGAACAGAACGGAGGGATTTTATGATTATTCAGTGGCGTTAAAACCCATGGCTTTTTATAGTCAGCTTATTGGACCTTATCCTTATGAAAAACTGGCAAATGTACAGTCCAAAACCATATTTGGAGGACTTGAAAACGCAGGATGTATTTTCTATTCAGAGAATTCTGTTACCGGACAAGGTAAAGCCGAAAACCTTATGGCCCATGAAATTGCACATCAATGGTTTGGGAATTCTGTTACTGAAAATGACTGGCATCATATCTGGCTGAGTGAGGGATTTGCAACCTATCTGACTGCTGTATACCAGGAAAAAACATATGGAAAAGAAAAGTTTGATGAGACAATGAAATCGGCTCGCGACCGCGTTCTCGGATTTGATATGAGATCACCCAAACCCGTTGTCGATACAACCGTTACCGATCTGATGCGACTATTAAATGCAAACTCATACCAGAAGGGAGCCTGGGTTTTGCATATGTTACGAAACGAAATGGGAGATGATCTGTTCTGGAAAGGAATGAGATCATATTATGAAGATTTCAGGGACAAAAATGTTCTAACCAGAGATTTCGAGAATATTATGGAGAAAGTGAGTAACAGAAATCTTGACCAGTTTTTTAAACAGTGGATATTTACAGCAGGTCAGCCGGATCTAAAGATCACAACCAGCCCGGATGAAAGAGAAGGATTTACAGATATAAAAGTTCCTGTATCGGAAAGAATAGCCAGAAAGACCATCAGGAGTGAGAAGATAATTGAGATAGTACCTGATCCGGATATAAATCTGTTGTTCAGACAAGTTGGAGAGTGATGCTGATTTTATTAATCCATTAATGTTTGTGAAAAACATAATGTGAATGATAATGTTTGTGTTCCCCGTTTTCATGTTTATGAACATGTTCATGTATGAGGTTTACACTGATCAGGAATTCCTCATCGCTAAGTATCTCTGAAGCTGTTCCTGTTTTTTGAATTGTATGTTCATCTGAGAGCACAGCAACCCTTGGTTGCAAATGGTCTATCAGATCAAGATGGTGAGTTGTAAAGATTATTGTCTTCCCGGCATGGTTGAGTTCAAGGAGAAGGTCAATGAAGAATGTTTGCGTTTTAGGATCAAGGCTGGAAAGAGGCTCATCAATAAGCAGAATGTCAGGATTCATTGTAAAAACCGATGCAATGGCAACTTTCTTTTTTTCTCCGCCGGAAAGCATAAATACCGGTCGGTCTTTAAGATATTCTATGCCGAGAAATGATAAGGTCTGTTCTGCTCTCTCCTTTGCAGCTTCAATGGGAAGGTTTAGTTGCAGCGGTGCAAACAAAAGTTCATCAAAAACAGTCGGGCAAAATAATTGTATTTCGGGATTCTGGAAAATATAGCCCATGTTCTGTCGAAGCTCTATCCCAAAACTTTTATTGTTTAATGATTTTTCAGATACTGGATTACCTTTAAAAAAAACTTCTCCTGAATCAGGAAATATAAGTGCATT
>Ga0302284_1000534_pt1:0-2500 | contig 17670 bp, 7 predicted proteins | sample III_Fen_E2_1_FD_198760 | JGI IMG/M metagenome (GOLD analysis project Ga0302284, IMG submission 198760) | Peat permafrost microbial communities from Stordalen Mire near Abisko, Sweden - III_Fen_E2_1 | ecosystem: Environmental > Terrestrial > Soil > Wetlands > Permafrost | place: Sweden...
CATAGATGGTTTTGTGCCACAGGTACAAACCCCTAGGGGCTGACCGAGTCCCGAAACCAGAAATTCAACTACGAGCTTTTTAACTGCAACAACTTTAGTATACGCTATTGGAGCTGGAATTACCGCGGCTGCTGGCACCAGACTTGCCCTCCAATTGATCCTCGATAAGGGATTTAAATTGTTCTCATTCCAATTGTCAGACTTCGAAAAGCCCAACATTGTTATTTATTGTCACTACCTCCCTGTGTCAGGATTGGGTAATTTACGCGCCTGCTGCCTTCCTTGGATGTGGTAGCCATTTCTCAGGCTCCCTCTCCGGAATCGAACCCTAATTCTCCGTTACCCGTAAATGCCATGGTAGGCCAATACCCTACCATCCAAAGCTGATAGGGCAGAAACTTGAATGATGCATCGATCATACGATCGATCCGAAAATTATTATGAATCACCATGATCCGGGTTGCCCCGCATTGGTTTCCATCTAATAAGTACACCCCTTCCAGAAGTTGGGGTTTGATGCATGTATTAGCTCTAGAATTACTACGGTTATCCAAGTAGCAATGACCATCAAATAAACTATAACTGATATAATGAGCCATTCGCAGTTTCACGTATAAAGTTGTTTATACTTAGACATGCATGGCTTAATCTTTGAGACAAGCGTATGCTACTGGCAGAATCAACCAGGTTGCTATTTTATTCTTTCACTACCCTCTTATCATATCCAACAAATATTGCCAGACAGGTTCGAGATCGTTTCAAAACAAAACGCTTCGTGGACGAAACATATCCCCCCAAAAGTGGATATACGTGATACGTACATACATTTTCTTAGCTCCTCTTCTCGCTTGTCAACAGTCTTTGCCGAAACAAAGCTTACAAAAAGATACCTTGGCAGTTCGCAGATAGTAAAACACACATCCACTTACACATCCGCAATAGTCTCTTTGGACAAGAAATCCAATTCGCTACAAGGCATGACCTACTATAACAAATCACAAAGTGACTCGTACAAGTAGGGGGAATGCCGATAAGATCAATTGTATTCATTGCGGAGCAACGGCTACAAGTGCCTTACATCTATTTTAACTTTCGAAGTCTTCGAAAAGACCTCTGTTTTCATCGTGTCAGTTTGTATTTATCCCGAAGGACTTCATACAAAATCTAACATATTGTCGCAAGTATTGCGGTGTTGTAACGAAGCAAGTTATATAATAACTATTATCGCATCCCTTTCAGGTAATATAGCAACGAGGGGGTGGATTGGGTATGCTCCATGGCATACAGGTAGGTGGTACCCTATTTAGCCATATCCCACTATGGTATTATTTTTACTATGTATATACCTAAGACATAGTGTCATTTTACGTTAAATAGACAGTGTTTGTGAAAACTGAAAAAAGTGAAGTATCAGATGGTTTCATTTCTCGAGGTCTCACACTGGCAGGGGGGCTCACACTAGATATAGGAGAATCGGAGGGTTTAGTGTGAGCCCCCCTCAACTTTAGAAACATAGGAACATAGGAACATAGGAAAGTGTGAGGACACGAAAAACGAACACGAAAATGAAAAACATCAATATTTGACCGTTAATTGCTCGTGCTACTTAAGTGCTCCCCAGGACTTAGTACCGGTTTTCGGTGGGGCATTGTCTGCGCTACCGAAAACCGGAAAAATTTCCGAAAAAAGACTTAAGCTCCTATTGAAAATTGCATCTAAAGTGGTCAAAAAGGGGGTTTTGAGGGTATCTAATACTCGTCAAATATCGTCCTGGGGTGCATTCTGCATGCAAAATCATACTCTATCTAGTGTCATATACTAACCCTGGCCGTGGGAGATTTCACCGGTACCCATATGGTACCCGTCCTTTTGGTCCAAAATGAATACCTCGCCTGACCCTTATAGTGTGAGCTTTCCCATACTAAAATGGCTGTTTTCAGACAGTCTTTTCCTAGTAACTTTTGAACCAATGGTCAGTTTACCATACTTCTTTGACCATTCAATAGCTAATTCATAGTGTTTTCGAATGTCCGGGGGTAGATGGGGTGCCGGGGCCCGGTACGAAAAAACAGCACCCCGGAAAAACACGAACTTCTCCCCGGTCCGGCCCGGTCCAATATTTTTTCGGAAATTCGGTTCCCCCCGGTTAGGAACGGTTAGTTTTCAAAAAGAAATTTGGCGAACCGGTCCGGGGCTCAAGAACTGGGCCGGTCTGTTTTTTGTACTTTGTTCGGGTTATACCACCGGCCCATAATTTTTCTGCTGGGGCTAATACCTCTGCCGGTGTGGTCGGTACATAGGACGAGCAGAATATCGAAAAAATTCCTGGTAGAAAATTCTCTGGCCGCAGAAAAACAAGAAAAAACATGGAAAACACTGTCCCCGGAATAAAAACAGCCCGGACCGGTGGATTCTTTTTCTTTTTTGTTTTTCCGGTTGCCGCCGATGCGGGGTGGTGTTTTATTGTCGGGGATTGTATTTTCGCCGGTCCGGGCTCCGG
>Ga0302284_1000534_pt1:15000-17670 | contig 17670 bp, 7 predicted proteins | sample III_Fen_E2_1_FD_198760 | JGI IMG/M metagenome (GOLD analysis project Ga0302284, IMG submission 198760) | Peat permafrost microbial communities from Stordalen Mire near Abisko, Sweden - III_Fen_E2_1 | ecosystem: Environmental > Terrestrial > Soil > Wetlands > Permafrost | place...
GTTCGACGATCAATTTGCACGTTAGAACCGCTACGAACCTCCACCAGAGTTTCCCCTGGCTTCGTTCTACTCGGGCATAGTTCACCATCTTTCGGGTCCCAACATGTATGCTCACACTCAAACCTTTCACTCGAAGGATCATGGTCGGTCGATAGTGCAGCCGAAGCTTCCTACCTCAACAGCCGAAGCTGTCTTTACGTTAATTTCGCGCTGGGGAATCAACTCCCGAGCACTTGCACACATGTTAGACTCCTTGGTCCGTGTTTCAAGACGGGATGTTGAGAAGCATTTCGTCAGAGTCGTTCCCACGCATGACGCCAAAACCGGGTACAAGTACCCAGAAGACTCTCTCACACGCAGAAGCAAGCCTAACTAGAGACCAGACAGAACTGCCTAGCCCAACACTGCTTCCCAACGGTTCCTTTTCAGCAATTTCAGGTACTATTTCACTCTCTTTTCAAAGTGCTTTTCATCTTTCCCTCACGGTACTTGTTCGCTATTGGTTTCCCACCCATATTTAGCATTAGATGGAATTTACCACCCATTTGAGCTGCAATCCCAAGCAACTCGACTCCTCGAACACACTCCATTTCTTTCATACACAAATACGAACGGGGCTATCACCCTCCATGGCGGACCTTTCCAGATCACTTGATTCGTGTACGTCCGATGGATGCATGTTCTTCAGACCACATCCCCGAAGGTTTTCAGCCTGTGCTTTTTCCGCTTCACTCGCCGTTACTAGGGAAATCCTTGTTAGTTTCTTTTCCTCCGCTTAGTTATATGCTTAAATTCAGCGGGTATTCTTATCTGATTGGAGGTCCGAACATAATGTGAGGTTATCACCACCATCCTAGTTTCCATTACTTTCTTCTATGCTTACTCTTCAGCTTGCTCATGTGCCCAATAAAGATTACGATGAGTTCGCATTCAACGAAGAGAGCTTCCCGAAAGAAGGCCCTAGTTGGATCGCTTGACATCTAAGCTCTTGTTCCCCTGTCTGATGAAAAGACATCAGGAGGTACAACAAGGCCGACAGATCATTCTTTTCACAAGGAAAAGAGTGACGTATTAGATAACACAGACACTCCAACAGATATACTCCCGAATAACCGGAAGTGCAAGGTGCGTTCAAAGTTTTGATGACTCGCTATCTATGCAATTCGCATTACGTATCGCATTTCGCTGCGTTCTTCATCGTTGTGGGAACCCAGACATCCGTTGCTGAAAGTGTGGATCATTATCGTTGATAATGTTTTTTGTTTTTAAGATTTTCTTTCAATACATTGGTTTTAAAATTCAGAATCCAAACATACACCCGTAGGGAGAGGAATGGAATACGTTTCTGAGGTTTCACGTGGAGCACAAAAGCCTTTGAGGAGTTTCCCCCTCTCGGGACTTTCGTTAGGAACTTGCGTTCCAGAGGTTTTGGAGTGGTAATGATCCTTCCGCAGGTTCACCTACGGAAACCTTGTTACGACTTCACCTTCCTCTAAATGATGAGGTTTAAACAACTTCCCGCAGCTCAGTCGCCCGAAAGCGTCCGAACCACAGTCCGAAGAATTCACCGAATCATTCAATCGGTAGGTGCGACGGGCGGTGTGTACAAAGGGCAGGGACGTAATCAACGCAAGCTGATGACTTGCATTTACTAGGAATTCCTCGTTCAAGATTAATAATTGCAATAATCTATCCCTATCACGACACACATTTACAAGATTACCCAGACCTTTCGGACAAGGAAAACTCGCTGCATGTGTCAGTGTAGCGCGCGTGCGGCCCAGGACATCTAAGGGCATCACAGACCTGTTATTGCCCCCAACTTCCTTCGATTAGTCACCGAAAGTCCCTCTAAGAAGTCATCGTCAATGCTACGCATTCACGTGACTATTTAGCAGGCGGGGGTCTCGTTCGTTAACGGAATTAACCAGACAAATCACTCCACCAACTAAGAACGGCCATGCACCACCACCCATAGAATCAAGAAAGAGCTCTCAATCTGTCAATCCTCACTATGTCTGGACCTGGTAAGTTTCCCCGTGTTGAGTCAAATTAAGCCGCAGGCTCCACTCCTGGTGGTGCCCTTCCGTCAATTTCTTTAAGTTTCAGCCTTGCGACCATACTCCCCCCGGAACCCAAAGACTTTGATTTCTCATAAGGTGCTGGTGGAGTCAAAAAGACACCCACCAATCCCTAGTCGGCATAGTTTATGGTTAAGACTACGATGGTATCTAATCATCTTCGATCCCCTAACTTTCGTTCTTGATTAATGAAAACATCCTTGGTAAATGCTTTCGCAGTTGTTCGTCTTCCATAAATCCAAGAATTTCACCTCTGACAATTGAATACGAATACCCCCAACTGTCCCTATTAATCATTACCTTGGAGTACTAACCAACAAAATAGACCAAGGTCTTATCTTATTATTCCATGCTAATGTATTCAACGGCATAAGCCTGCTTTGAACACTCTATTTTGCTCACAGTAAATGACGAGGCCCTTCTACCCATCAACTCAATGACAGATAGAAAATCCTCATAGATGGTTTCGTGCCACAGGTACAAACCCCTAGGGGCTGACCGAGTCCCGAAACCAGAAATTCAACTACGAGCTTTTTAACTGCAACAACTTTAGTATACGCTATTGGAGCTGGAATTACCGCGGCTGCTG
>Ga0302284_1000536_pt1 | contig 17611 bp, 15 predicted proteins | sample III_Fen_E2_1_FD_198760 | JGI IMG/M metagenome (GOLD analysis project Ga0302284, IMG submission 198760) | Peat permafrost microbial communities from Stordalen Mire near Abisko, Sweden - III_Fen_E2_1 | ecosystem: Environmental > Terrestrial > Soil > Wetlands > Permafrost | place: Sweden: Abisko...
GACGCTTATGGATGACATATGAAATCCTATTTTGTGATAAAGAAGAATGTCCCGTTCATGTAATCCAGTCCCTGTATATTACCAAACTTGGGTTTCTGTCCTTTATCTGTCGTAACAGCAGCAGTCACTAATTTAACAATCGTTTCAATAGGTATACAGGCATTCTTGTTATTCATCAAAGCATTAGCAAATGTTGCCGTGAATTTTGAATTATCAACTGCGAGTTCATATCCTGCTGATGAGAATACCTGCGCAGACTTTCCGCCTGTGGCCTGAACATTATCACAAGTCGGGGCCTCGCCGGCAGATCGCATTGCAGAATAAAATCCCGGACCCGATTCACATGCATCGGAGACAACCAAAGTATGCACAACAACATCACTATATCCCTGTAACCCGGCTTTTAATGAATTGATATTAAAATAGGTAAACTCATCATCCCTCTTCGCATCTACCGGGATCCAGTAACCGACATCGTTAATGAATTTGCCATGACCGGCATACCAGACTAATAACGATTTAACCTGATTTTTCTTTACCTGGTCGCGGAGCTCGATGTTAAAGAATTTCTCCATCTCGGCTTTGGTCATGTCTTTCTTATGAATATAGTTATGTATATCATAATTAGCGAGTGCTCTCTGAACGGTACTAATATCTTTTATTGGTCCGTCAAGACTGGCGAATGTTTCATAACTTGAATTCTCGATGAATACTACCCAGGTCCTTCCCATCGGATTTTTAGCAGAGATACCGGCTCCTTCCCTGTTAAGTATAAATTCCGTTTCCTTCCTGTTACCATAAATATCTTCAGCAACCACTATAAACTTATTTAAATTCGAAACATCTAAAGTCGCTGTAAATGCAGGATTCAATTCATTCGGATTATAACTTGCTGTAAAATTGCCTACGGTAATAGATTTTATAGGACTCTCATCTGAAATTTTGCCCTGAATAGCAATGTTTGGCGTAGTAGATTCAAGGAAAACCTGTCCTTCTTCAGATGTGTATGGTGCTATAATAAATATTTTTGGAGGGTTAATTTCAGTTCGTTTTATAGCATAATTAAGTACCTTTTCATTATCATAATCATCAACAGCAGAAAAAGTAATCTTATCAATTCCATTAACATTAATATTTGCAAGAAAATCATTTTCCCCGTTCTTTTCTACCAGGATAACACTCTCACTATTAATTTTAAATGACTTTATTTTACTTTTATCTTTAAGAGAACCTGATATGAGAAGTGTCGTTTTATCTCCTTTGATTTCTACCGTATCTTTTATTGGTGCAGGACTGACAATTGCTATTTCAGGAGGATCTGTCTCCCTGTTTAAGTCATAAAGTCTCTTCTGCGAAAGGTCAAGCATTTCGCGTGCTTTTGAATCGTACTTCGAGAGAAATGTTATCTTGTTATAATCGGCTCTTGCTTTATCATAATCCATAATTTCTTCATAAGATGAGGCCCGTGAATAATAAACGTCGGGATCTTCTGCCTTTAGTGCTGTATTAAGCGAGATAGTCTTTGAAAAATCATTGATTGCATTAGCATGCTGATTGAATTTCTGGTAGCATTTACCTCTTTCATAATAAAATGCCGGGTTTGCCGGATCAATAAGGATTGTTTTGGAAATATCATTTATGGCACTCGGATAATCAAGCATTTGCCTGAATACCTTGCTTCTCTGAAGATATGCTGCTGTATTCCGGTCGTTATTTTTAATGACTTCATTGCACTGTTCCATAGCTTCTTTAGGATTAGTGGAAGTAAGCAGATCAGCAAGCTCAATTCTTGGTTCAGCCAGTTTTTTGTCTTTCGAAATCGATTTCCTTAATTCTTTTTCCCCAAGGACATCATTGTTGAGCCTTCTGTATACAATGCCTCTCCAATAGTAATCCATTGGAGTATCTTTAATTATTATTGCAGTATCTGAAGCCTGAAGCGCCTGGTCGTACCTCTTTAGATTTGTCAGAGTAATAACCTTTTCAGGATAAACCTTTGTATTTCGCTTATCAAGTTTAGCAGCGCGGTTAAGAAACTTCAGAGCATCGTCATACTTGCCCAGCTTGTTACAAACTGCACCAAGGCTGATCATTGCATCAACATTTTTCGGCGCAAAAACCAACGACTTTTCAAAATCTGCTTTAGCTTCAGTGTATTTAGAAAGCTTTTCATAAGCCTGTCCCCTGGCAAAGTAGTAGTCAGGATTTGAAGGTTCGAGGTTAATGGCGCTTGTAAACTGAACGACAGCGTCATCATATTTCAGATTATCAACAAACTCTGTCCCTGCTTTGTAAGACTTCCTGGCACTTTGTCCAAAAACGCTTACTGCCACCAGGATCATGGTTGCAATAAAAAATACTCGCTTCTTCATATTGTTTAGACTAAGTTTAGTTTCTCTAACGATATCTCAAAAATAGAAATATTTCTTCTAATTATCAATCTGCATGTGTTCTAACTTCCATTCTTTAAATATATTTCAAGGGAACTCCCGCTAAAAAATGTCTTTGAAGAGAGTATCCCGTTTATTAAAGGAGCTTTGACACCATTCCTAAAATAATCCTCACCACTGAAAATTCTTGCTTCATCCCATAAACCAGTCGAAATAAAATGATTAAATACTTCAGCTCCTCCTTCAATAAAGAGCGATTGAATACCACAAGAATATAGATACCTTGATATCTGGACAGATGAAGGCTCACTTTCCTCAAGAATTACCTTCATTCCGTTCCTGATTTCTGCATCAGAATTATGTGTAAAAACAACAACTCTGCTATCTGTATCATTAAAAGATGATGCTTTCCTTACAAATCCTGAACTGCTAAGAATTAATTTCAATGGATCGTTACCTTTCCATTCCCTTACATTAAGCCTTGGTTCATCTGCTCTTAGTGTTCCTGCTCCAACGAGTATAGCCTGTTCGGAGGCTCTCCATTTATGAACAAGAACTCTTTCAGGCTTGCCGGTTATCCAGGTTGGCTCTGGTTTATGATCGTCAGATCTTATGATATCCAGGTAACCATCAGCACTTTGTGCCCATTTCAAAGTTATATAGGGTCTTTTTTTTTCATGAAAAGTAAAAAACCTTCTGTTCAGTCTTCTGCATTCTGCCTCAACAACCCCGGTTTTAACCTCACATCCGGCATCAAGTAGCTTTTTTGCCCCTCTCCCTGATACTTTCTCACTTGTGTCGGTCGTTCCGATCACTATCCTGCGGATTCCATTTGAAATAATATAATCTGAACATGGAGGCGTCTTTCCAAAATGAGAGCATGGCTCCAGGTTGACATACAGCTTAGATGACTTAAGCTTAGTTTTATCAGAAACAGAGTTAATTGCATTTACCTCCGCATGGGACTCTCCGGATCTCAAATGATACCCTTCTCCTATTATTTTACCTTCATAAACGATTACTGAACCCACCATCGGATTAGGAAAAGTAAATCCTTCGGCCTTTATAGCCAGTTCGATGCATCTACGCATGAATTTAATATCTTCTGTCTCCGTCATTTCAGTGAAAATACTAAATTTGACTTATGGGTGTCAAGATACAAACAATAAAAGATATCAGATTTTATCTGGCAAAGGAACTTAAGGGCATTTACAGGGAAACGGAAATAAGAGTCCTTGCCGATATCCTTATTAAGACTGTTACTGGACTGAAAAAGTTGCATCAGCTTTATGATTCAGGATCACCTGTTACAAATACTGAGGCAGAAAAAATTATTGAATTCACTAATGAACTAAAGACCGGGAAGCCTGTACAATATATACTTGGGGAAACAACATTTTATGATTGCATCATTAAAGTAAATGGTTCTACCCTCATTCCCCGCCCTGAGACAGAAGAGCTTGTGGATCTCATCATCAGGGAAAATAAAGACTATAGAGGAAATATAATCGATTTTGGAACAGGATCGGGATGTATAGCCATAGCTCTTGCGGTAAACCTTCCTTTCTCTTCCATTACAGGAATAGATATATCCGGGGATGCTATCAGCCTTGCACGGGAAAATGCTGTTTTAAATAACGTAAAAATCTCATTTATAAAAAGTGATATTCTAAATTTTGGTGAGGAAGAATTCACCAAAGCAGGAATTATTGTGAGTAACCCGCCCTATGTAAGGAATTCAGAAAAACTTCTTATGGGCAAGAATGTTATTGATTTTGAGCCTCCTCTTGCTTTGTTTGTACCTGATTACGATCCTCTTGTTTATTACAGGGCAATCCTGAAACTGGCAGAAAATATTCTGTTGCCTGCGGGCCGTTTATATTTTGAGATCAATGAAGCTATGGGGAAATCTCTGATTCAGTTGTTTGAGTCATCTGGCTATTCAGAAATAGAAATTGTGCCGGATATTAATGATAAGGAAAGAATAATAAAAGGCAGAAAAAATGTCTGAAAAAGCATTATTCAAAATAGCTCTCGACAAAGCAATGGCTCAATGTTCTCACAGGGAATGTTGTTGCGATGATATCCGGAATAAGTTGTTTTCATGGGGTGTTGAAAAGGATGATGCTGAGAAAATTATTGGAATTCTTATCAGCGAAAACTTTATAAATGAATTGAGGTATTCTACTGCTTTTGTAAAGGACAAATTCAAATACAATAAATGGGGAAGAATTAAGATTTCAGCTCATCTGAGAGTTAAGAAACTTCCTCCTGATGTTATAAGTACTGCTCTCAATTCAATCGATAATGAGCAGTATGTCAATTTTCTCCGAGCACTTATTGAAAGTCACAGAAAATCGGTCAAGGCTAAAAATCAATATGATCTGAAAGCAAAACTGCTTCGTTACGGATTATCAAAAGGGTTTGAGAGCAGTCTGCTGTATGATATACTGAATGACCTTGGGGATTGAATCTGACTCTAAATTCCTAAAAAAGTTAACCGCAAAGGACACAAAGGCCACCTTCGCTAAAGCTTCGGTGGCTAAAAACACAAAGGACGCAAAGTCGTGAAATTGATGCGCTCTCTTTGCGAACTTAGTTCTTAAAGCTTCGTTAACTTTGCGGTTTCTGGATTTCAAAATTTAAATCCCGAAACTATATTGGCTATAAAGGGCCAGAATGCAACAAAAAATATGATTCCTGACCCTATACAATCAACAGTTACCAGTTGTTTACGGGTATCAGGGTATCTGAGGTAGAATATTGAGAATACAACTCTTAATATCAGTTGCGAAGCGAAAAAAAGAAATACACGCATACCATAACGATTCCATTGATATGCTTCTGCAATTCTTCCCCTGACAATTAATGAAAAACTATGAGATAATCCGCATGAGACACACGGTTCTCCAGTTAGCTTCTCATGAATACAAACCACCGGATAATTGTCTTTTTCAGGTGAAAAAAAACCGGAGTAAGCGAAAATCAATAAAATTACTCCGGCAAAAAAAATATTAATTATAAGGTAAGGTTCGTTCCTGACATTAACCTTCATAAACCGGGCAGTATTACTTTTTCTTTCTGACAATAACATGTTTCTGAATACTATCGTGTTTCTGAATAGTGTCACGTTTCTGCGTAGCTACTCCCTCAAGATCTTCGAGTGTCTTCTCCTTGTCTTTCTTATCGGCATTGGTGTTTATCTCAACCTTATTCCCATTGCTTTCAACCTTTATTGAGACATTCGCATCCTCAATCTCTTTGGTAACATTGTCCTGAACATCATTTATAATATTCCCAATATTGTTCGGCCATTTGTTGGCCTTTTGAGCAATCTTGCCGGCAACAAATATCTGAGAAAAAGAGATCATCGAAGCAATAATTGCAATTATTAAACCAGCAAGCAGTACTCCATGCGGTGAATTATTCCTTCTGGACTGGGAAAGTCCCACAGTTGCGATAACAATCGCAATAATTCCGGGGATAATTGCTATCAGTCCTACACATGGAATGACTGCAAGTACAAATGTTATAACAGCCGTTATGAGAGCAGCAATTCCCAGATTTTGTCCCGTATTATTTTTTACCTCTTCCATGATAATTAATTATTTGTTATTATTCATTCCTGTAAGGATGTTAACCATATCCTGCTCTAAAGACGTTGCAGGATTTTCAATGATGCGTCCCGCCTCAATATTATTTTTATAGATAATAAATGTCGGTACTCTCTGAATATCAAGTTTAGTATATTCTCCGACCGGCGATTTTTTAGCGTCATCTACTCCGATAAAAGTGACTTTTACAGCCGGAAAATGCCAGGCATCAAGAACTCTCATAAATCGGGGAACCTCTCTTCTGCTGTCGGGGCACCATATTCCCATGACGACTTTTATTGTTATATCCTGCTTATTGATGTCAAGTAAATTATTAATTGCAGCTGAGTTTACCTGGTATTCATCGAATCCCTTTATGTACCAGGTTGAATAAGGATAATGGGTTAACTGATCAGGATTAAAATATCCGAGAATCCAGGTTGTCTGATCGTGGAAATCTATTGCCGGAGGGGCAGAATCAGTAACTTTTTCTGGCTCAGTGATTTTATGTGCTTTATTCTCTGCTAAAGGTTTTGTGGATTTACAACCACAAAGCATAACGAGAAGAATGAAGAAAAGGAAACAACTCTTTTTCATTTATTGATAATTAAGCGAATGCAAATTAAAAGGAATTTTTTTAATGCATAAAATATATTGAAAGGAATATGCTTTTTACCCTGATCTGAAATCAATTATGCTGCTTTTTAATCCTGTTTGAATAGTAAATTGAAATACCTATAGAAATAGCTGCAAGGAAAAGCAATGCAAGAACGCGATAGATTATTTCGATGTGTGCCAGATCAACTAAAAACAAATAGAATGCGGAACAGACCATAGTTCCCAGGGCCATATACCTGTATTTCACATTTCTGAGAACAAAACTCAGTAAGAAATAAAGCAGGGCAGCTATTGTCCAGGATAGTGTTATGAATTGTTTGGGAACGGCATGGAACAAAGCATATAAAACCATAACGAATCCCTCTACAAGATAGAGATTTCTCATAAGGTCTGTTTCAATATGTAACCTGGATCTCTTCCAGTTTATAATTCGGGCTGAAACAAGAGAAATCAGGGCAAATGAATAATTGACGTTATTAATTGATTTCGAAGAAAAAAGATATGTGATAAGTATCACCAGAAAAAGAATACTGTTCATTATTATTATTAGCCTGTTCCGAAACCAGAGTGCCATAGAAACAACAACAAGGCTTTGTACAGCCAGTAGCAAATAAACCCGTGGAAACCCTAAGAGTCCATGAAAAGCTATGCTCATTGCCATAAAACCGTACAGCGCATAAAAAGCTGATGCGAAATTCCAGTCAAATTTTGAATGCAAAACTATTGAATAGGCAAGACAGCAAAGAGTTAAAACAGAAAAAAGAACCTCATAGTTTTTACTGAAGAACCCTAAAACAATAAAAATCAGGAGTAGTGAATATAAAATTCCATTAACGAATGTCATTCCGGTTAAAAAAATATCTTCGGATTTATCTTTGTTTTTGAATAACAATGTAGTGGAAAAAATGGCTCCAAGTCCAAAAAAATAAACTACACCTGAATGCTGTTCGGCAATCAGTTTCATAGGATGACCTATTACAGGATTCCCCAGCAGCCACATGAAGGCAGATATATAACTAAGAATGATTGTCACAATAAGCAATGGTTCCCACTTAAATCTGTGATAGAAATAAACCGATGCACAAGCTGCCACAGCCACTAATGGGAGGATGAAATGTGCTGCATCACAAACAATTCCGGTTGTAAGGGTAAAAATCATGAACAAAGAAGCAAAACCCTGGGATTTATCCCTGATTGACAGATATGCCTGTAATGCAACGAGCAACAATAACAACAACACCGAGACTGTCGTACTTGAGAGTATGGGTGTGATGGAAAAGAAATGCAGCCTTAGTGTCAAATAAAAGAGTAGTACCTGTGCATTCATTTTAAAGATAAATGACAGGTGGCCGTTTGATTTCTTCAAATAAATTGAAAGAAACCAGATTGAAAGAGCAGCAAGGTAACCGAGAATGACTGAAATAAGCCTATATTCCTGAATCATCAGATACTGAGTAAGGAAAATAATACCAAAAAGCAAAACTATATTACCTAACCATGCGAGGCCAAATTGTCCGATTTTTGATTCGAGGCCCTTATCTTCGTCAATTATTTTTTCTGAATCACCTGAAAGTCCCGAAACCTGAGCCTGTTCTTCAGAACTGTTCAATTTTTCACTCTCTGGAATAGAAAATGCTGATTCAAGCCGGGTTAGCCTGGTTTCTAATGATTTCAAACGGATCTCAATTCTTTCAAGTTCATTTTCGTGACCGGTCATGGCGAGGATCTATATATAATATTTTATTTTATTGAATCGCAGAATACCGATGTGAAGAGGAAAATTATCCGGGCAGAATCCATAATCATCATCTTAAAAGTATTTTCAATTAAAATGAAACCCCTGAAATGTATAATTATAATTCGAATTGGCAATTTATATATGATAAATATGAGTCTTTTATAGTATGATTTTAATTTATTTTTAAATTGACCCCATTACCTGACATTTGAATTTCTGATAATGGTGTTAAGTTTAATCGTAATTCAGGTCAAATTTAAAACATGAGCTGGTGAAAACATCAATTAAATACTTAATAAATAGTCATCTAAAGCCGAAGTTTGATAAGAGATTCAGTGTATATTCTAAATTCATATATTTGTTGTATCATAATGTCCATTTCCAGACTTAATCTTCTTCAATTCTTACATTCAATGTCCTTTTATTCTAAAATGATCTATTAATTGAAAAAACGAAAAAAGATGAAATATTACCTTAGTACAAAATTTAAAATAGAATATCTTCTTTTTTTATCCGCGTGTTTCTTAATAGTCAGATGCAGTGATACGAGTGAAGTCTACAAGCTGGGTAAAAATGAGAAAATATCGCCAGGGAAAATAAATAATGCAATACACGAAGAAATTGCAGTAACTCCCCCTCCATTTTCTGACGGAGTTTTTCCCTGCAATGATTGTCATGCGTTCCGTAAGCCTAGTCCTGTCAGAAGAAAGTTAGAATGGCATGAAGATATTACTGATATGTTCAATCATGACAGTGAAAACCGTTGGTGCCTCGATTGCCATGATCTGGTTAAGAGGGATTCATTAAGACTTGCCAGTGGAAAATTGCTGGATTTTAAAGAGTCTTATAAATTATGTGGTCAGTGTCATGGAGATAAATTAAGAGATTGGAAAGTAGGTGTTCATGGAAAAAGAACTGGTGAGTGGAATGGTAAAAAACAATATTATCTATGTGTAAGCTGCCATAATCCTCATTCCCCGAAATTCAAATCCATTAAGCCGGAAGCTCCACCTTTCAGGGAGGATGAATCAATTAAATAGAAAAGGGCAAAAAACAGAATTTTATGAAGAAACCAGTTAATTATTCAGGCCGCAGAAATTTTTTAAAAAACCTTTCATTATTTGCAGTAGGTTCTATAGCGCTTTCCGGATGCGGCTCTGCAACCATGAAAGAATTTTTACAGAAGAACTTCAGAACCTTATCTAAAAAAGAGAAAGATGATATCATAAAAGATCTGGAAAAGAAATACACTGCCAGGTATGGCAAAGAATTCCATGTGACCGATGAACCTGCAGCTGACGGAGTTGAATTTGGATATGCACTCGATCTTTCACGATGCATTGGCTGCAGGCGATGCGTGTATGCCTGCGTAAAAGAAAATAATCAATCTCGCGATCCTCAGATTCACTATATACAGGTCTTGCAGATGGAAAAGGAAAAAGGAATTGACTTTGCCCATTCTGACGTTCATTATAATCCTGATCTCGTTCCTGAAGAAGGATATTTTTATGTCCCGGTACAATGTCAGCAATGCAGAAATCCTCAATGTACTGAGGTTTGTCCTGTAAAAGCTACCTGGCAGGAGCCGGACGGAATTGTAGTTGTTGATTATAACTGGTGCATAGGCTGCAGATATTGTATGGCGGCCTGTCCTTACGGAGCAAGGCATTTTAACTGGGGCGAACCTCATATACCTGCTGAAGAAATAAATCCTGAGACTCATTACTTAGGAAACAGACCAAGGATGAAGGGCGTTGTTGAAAAATGCACTTTCTGTTTAAAAAGAGTAAGGGATGGTAAATATCCGGCTTGTGTTGAAGTGTGTCCGGTCGGAGCAAGAAAATTTGGAAATTTATTGGATCCTGAGAGTGAAATCCGTTATATCCTGGCAAATAAAAGGGTACTTGTGCTAAAGCAGGAACTCAACACCCAACCAAAATTTTACTATTTCTTCGGGGTATAGATAAAATTATTCTGCTAGTAATAAATAAAAAATTAATTATATGAATTTCTTACGATTTGTAAACGGCAGTTTCAAAATAATCACCAGAGGAAGTGCACTATATTATTCCTGGGTGACTTTTCTGATTTTATTAATCGTCTGGGGTGGATTTGGTTATTCTCATCAATTGGCTCATGGATTGATAGTAACGCATATGCGTGATTCAGTCTCATGGGCATTTTATATTGGAAATTTCACCTTTCTGGTCGGAGTTGCTGCTGCATCAGTAATGTTGGTTATTCCGGCATACGTTTATCATTGGAAACCAATCAAAGAAATCGTGATTTTTGGGGAATTATTAGCCATTTGTGCTGTAATAATGTGTCTTTGTTTTATTGTAGTTGATATCGGCAGCCCATTAAGATTCTGGCATATGCTTCCAGGAATCGGCATACTGAACTTTCCGTCATCACTTTTATCATGGGACTTCTTTGTTCTTAATTCCTATTTTATACTCAATTTAATTATTGTGGTTTATTTGTTGTATTGTCATTTTTACAAAAAAGAATATAAAGTATCGTTTGTAGTGCCTCTTGTCTTATTCAGCATTCCTCTGGCGATCGGAATTCACACTGTTACAGCCTTTTTATTTAATGCCTTGCCAGGAAGACCTTTCTGGAACAGCGCTTTGCTGGCTCCCAGGTTTTTGGCTTCTGCTTTTTGTTCAGGGCCCGCTATACTCCTGATACTGTTTCAGATCTTACGTAAAATAACAAAATTTGAAATAAAAGATGAGGCAATTTGGACAATTGCCGAGTTAATGGTCTATGCAATGTTTATATATCTCTTCTTCACCGTAGCTGAACTTTTTAAAGAATTTTACTCAGGAACTGAAAATATATTATACTGGAAATACTTATTGTTCGGGATCGGGAAAAATCATGAAATTGTTATATATAGCTGGTCATCGATTATAATGGGGAGCATTGCATTTCTATTGTTTCTGATTCCCGGCACACGGAAAAATTTCATTACTCTTAATATTGGTGCCGTGCTGATTTATGGAAGTGTCTATATTGAAAAAGGAATAGCTCTGATAGTTCCCGGATTTACTCCTGACACATTGGGACAAATATATGTTTATACTCCTTCCATTACAGAAGTCAGAACGGCAGTAATGATATTTTCAGGCGGATTTTTACTTTTTACATTCCTGAGTAAAATAGCAATTGCAATCGTATTCGAAGATTACAGCATTAATACTCTGAATTCAAAGAAGAGTGAAGACAGGGTGAAGGAAGTCCCCATAGCCATGTAAGAGAAAAAAACTTTTTGATGTTTATATAGAATCATAACATCAGATCAATATTGATAAACTATTTGACAAAAAAAAGCCGTTCTAAAAATGAGCGGCTTTTTTTTAAGGGATGCTTTTATGCTATTTCTTTAAAGATCTTATATAGTTAACAGTCTGCCAGAGACCGGTATCATCAATTTTACCATCATATTTGGGCATATCTCCGCGTCCGTTTTTTGATTTATAGAACAGCTCCCCATCAGTCTGCTTCAGACATTCTGCTGTCAAAAAACTGGCTACTGGTGTTTTCAATCCTTTTGATTTCGGGCCATCGCCTAAACCGGTTTTCCCATGACATGCTGCGCAAGTCTTGTTGAAAAGATCTTTCCCGGCCAGAAGACTTGCATCATCCGACTTAACAGGGTTGCTCATTGATTTGAAATTAGCCGGAACGTCCCAGGGTTTAGACTTCTGCCCAAAAGAAGTTAAGGAAATTCCAAAAGCGAACAGAACTCCTATTAATACAATGTGTTTTAAATTTTTCATAATGCTTGAGTTTTAATTTTAACTCAAAGTTATAAGTTATTATCTATTCCCGATCCATTTATATGTTAATTCTTTTCCCGCAAACTGATGGTTTGCAGAAAGTTTGTCTCAATTTTTTATCCAGGAATTTTCTCCTTCAAAGAGTACCTTTTACTAATGATATAGCTCCAATAATATCTCCAGTATCTGTTTGGCAGCTTTTGATACTGAGGTACCAGGACCGAATATTGCTGCTACACCTGAATCGTACAGGAACTGATAATCCTGGTGAGGAATTACTCCTCCCGCAATTACGAGTATATCTTCCCTGCCCAGTTTCTTCAATTCATTTATTACCTGGGGAACAAGTGTTTTATGGCCGGCAGCAAGACTCGAAACACCCAAAATATGCACATCATTCTCAACTGCCTGTTTTGCAGCCTCAGCCGGTGTCTGGAAGAGGGGCCCGATATCAACATCAAAACCAATATCGGCATATCCTGTGGATACAACTTTTGCACCCCGATCGTGACCATCCTGGCCCATCTTGGCGATCATTATCCTGGGCTGGCGGCCCTCTTTTTCAGCGAACCTGGCAACAAGTGCCCTCGCTTCCTTAAAATCATCATCTGATTTGTACTCCGATGAATAAACACCCGATATTGTTCGTATCACAGCTTTGTACCTCCCTACAATTTTTTCACATGCATAAGATATTTCGCCCAGGCTAGCCCGTTTAGAAGCTGCCTCGACAGCTAATTCAAGCAGGTTGCCTTCTCCGGTCTGAACACATTTAGTTATTGCATCAAGGGCAGCCTGACACTCGGTCTCATTCCTTTCTGCCCTTAGCTTGGCGAGCCTTAATATCTGCGATTCGCGTACAGCAGAATTATCAACCTCAAGTGTTTCAATAGGGTCCTCCTTTTCAAGTCTGTACCTGTTTGTACCAACTATTGTCTGTACTCCCGAATCAATCTTGGCCTGAGCCCTTGCAGCAGCTTCTTCAATCCTCATCTTTGGAACACCCGATTCAACAGCTTTAGCCATGCCTCCCAGACTTTCGACTTCCCTAATATGCTCCCAGGCTCTATGAGCAATCTCATATGTCAGTGTTTCAATATAATATGATCCTGCCCATGGGTCAATTGCCCTGCAAACCTGGGTTTCATCCTGAATATATATTTGAGTATTTCTGGCAATACGTGCCGAAAAATCAGTTGGCAATGCTATAGCCTCATCAAGAGCATTTGTATGAAGACTCTGTGTATGTCCCAATACGGCTGCCATTGCTTCGATACAGGTCCTGCCCACATTATTATAAGGATCCTGCTCAGTAAGACTCCAGCCGGAAGTCTGACAATGAGTTCTGAGAGCCAGCGATTTGGAATTTTTAGGATTGAATTCACTTACAATTTTTGACCACAACATTCTTGCTGCCCTCATCTTGGCAATTTCCATGAAATGATTCATACCTATCGCCCAGAAGAATGATAAGCGAGGAGCAAAAGCATCAATATCAAGTCCTGCTTTAATACCGGTCCTCAGATACTCAAGTCCGTCAGCAAGAGTATAGGCAAGTTCAATATCACATGTTGCCCCGGCTTCCTGCATATGATATCCTGAAATGCTGATAGAATTGAACTTTGGCATTTTTTCAGAGGTATACCTGAAAATATCAGCAATTATTCTCATAGAGAATTCAGGAGGATAAATATATGTGTTTCTCACCATGAATTCTTTCAGAATATCATTCTGGATTGTCCCGCATAATTCATCGAGTCTGGCTCCCTGCTCAAGTGCTGAAACTATATAAAAAGCCATGATCGGAAGAACTGCACCATTCATAGTCATTGACACAGACATTTTATTAAGCGGTATCTGGTCGAAAAGCAATTTCATATCAAGAATTGAATCTACTGCTACACCTGCTTTACCAACATCTCCTGTAACCCTTTCGTGATCCGAATCGTACCCTCTGTGGGTAGCGAGATCGAAGGCTACAGATAAACCTTTCTGTCCTGCCGCAAGATTACGTCTGTAAAATGCATTTGATTCTTCAGCTGTAGAGAATCCCGCGTATTGTCTGATAGTCCAGGGGAGCATTGCATACATGCCGGAATATGGTCCTTGTAAAAAGGGAGGCAGCCCTGCTGCATAATGAAGATGCTCCATTCCTGCCAGATCCTCTTTTGTATAAAAGCTCTTGATTGGAATCATTTCCGGAGTTACCCAATCTTTTTTTATGTTATTAATCTTTTCCCACTCGCGTGGGTCTTTTCCGGTGACAGGTAAATTTTTAAGGTCACTATATTTGAATTTTGGTCTCATGATCTAAATTTTTACTCCTTCGTCAGTCCGTAATCGTAGTTTTTCATATTCCTCTGATCCTCTGAAGAGTTTAATCGGCTCAATTTCAAGGCCGCTTTGCAATACCGGTGATTTAAAAGCTCTTGCTAAATCAATTCCTGAAGGGGCTTTTTCATTTAAGTCGGGAAATCTGTTGGTTCCTAGCAGGATCTCTTTACCACTTCTAATATCCGATATTCTGCCGGATGCAGATTCCGATAATTTTCTTTGAATCCATCCTGACTCCAGACATGAAAGAAACCCGCCTTTATCCTCAATTTCAAGAAATAATTTCCAGCTATTTTCAGCAATTTGGTTTGTGAGGTTTTCAATATAATACGAACCTGCCCCAGGATCAGCCACCTTATCAAAATATGCTTCTTCTTTAAGAATCAGTTGCTGGTTCCTCGCAATCCTTTCTGAAAACTCATCAGGATTTCTGAAAACAATGTCATAAGGTTCTACTGTAAGTGAATCCGTTCCTCCCAGAATGGCTGACATAGCTTCAGTCTGTGTTCTTAGAAGATTCACATAAGGATCGTATATTGATTTGTTCCACTTGCTTGTAACACAATGTATATCCATTTTAATGTTACCACTATTTCCCGGATTAAAACCATTAGTCACTACAGACCAGAGAAGACGGGCTGCCCTTAGTTTGGCTATCTCGGGGAAATAGTTTGATCCGGTTCCGAAACTAAATCTTATTTTAGAGGCTGCTGTAGCACTACTGAGTCTCCTCCGGGTAAGCTGGGACAGGTATTCACTTCCCATTGAAACTGCGAAAGCCAGTTCCTCAACAATATCAGCGCCGGCGTTTTTAAAATTTGTTGCATTAATATTTATAGCCCGGAAGAGTGGAAGAGATGCTGAAGATTTTACGACTGTGGCCAGATAATCAAATCCCTGTTCATGAGGAATGCATAAAGTTCCATTCACCATAAGTCTGCTCAATGGATCAGCTTCAATGGCTCCTCTGATTTTACCTGGATCGGAATGGGATTTTTTTACATAATTTATCAGTAAATCTATTATCTCCTTTGCTTTGCCATTTGATTGAAAATTCATCTCGACTCCTCCAAGGAAGATTCTTTCGAGGAGAAAATCAAAATTCCGTTCATTAATTGATTCAGGGTCATCAATAATAAAACCAAGCGAATCAATCCCTTTCATCATGATCGTCAATGCTTTACGATTCGCAATTGAATAATTGGTTACTTCAATATTTTGCCTGACAAGCCAGTTATTATTTTCAACCTTTGTTCCTCTTAAATATGGAAATTCCCCGGGCAGGGAATTTATATACATAAGATTGTCAATATCTTCCATCCGGTAAAAAGGTTGAACATCAAACCCTTCATTTGTTCTCCAGACAAGCTTTTTATTAAAGTCAGCTCCCTTCAGGTCACTATTGATCTTATCCTTCCACTCTTTTGTGGTCACAGGAGGAAACTGATCAAATAATTTTTTCATTTGCATTATTCTTCTTTCAGTTGTAATTAAAAACACAAATTAAACGAATCAACGATCATAGTTTTTATGAAATTTATCATACCGGATTGAGTGTTGAATGTTTAACTATTTCCCGGCAAATTCCATCAGAAAAGACTTTATAAACGGATTAAGGTCGCCATCGAGAACTGCCTGAACATTTCCTGTCTCATGGTTTGTACGTAAGTCTTTTATCATTTTATAAGGATGAAGTACATAGGATCTTATCTGTGAACCCCATTCAATCTTCTTCTTTTCACCTTCAACCTTTGCCTGTTCCTCCTGTTGTTTCCTCAGTTCCAGTTCATAAAGCTGCGATTTAAGAATCCTCATTGCATTCTCTTTATTATTAAGCTGTGAACGTGTCTCCTGGTTTTCGATTATCAATCCGGAAGGCTTATGTCTTAACCTTACTGCAGTTTCAACTTTATTGACGTTCTGTCCCCCTGCACCGCTCGAGCGGAATGTATCCCAGGTAATATCGGCAGGATTAATTTCGATTTCGATATTGTTATCAACCAGCGGGGATATAAATACTGAAGCAAAAGTAGTCTGACGTTTTCCCTGAGCATTGAAAGGGGAGATCCTTACCAGTCGGTGGACGCCATTTTCACTTTTGAGGTAGCCATAGGCCCTTTCGCCATCAATCTCGAGTGTAACAGATTTAATTCCAACCTCATCACCGGCCTGATAATCAAGTTCTTTAACTTTGTAATTGTTTCTTTCTGCCCATCGGAGATACATCCTCATAAGCATTGCAGCCCAGTCGTTGCTTTCAGTACCTCCGGCGCCAGAGTTTATTTTCAATATTGCCCCAAGCTGGTCCTCCTCTTTCTGAAGCATATTCCGGACCTCGAGGTCTTCGATCAGAGAGAGACAGGTTTGATACTGATTATCTACCTCTTCTTCAGTAGCTTCTCCTTCCCTGAAAAAATCATTTATGACACTTATATCATCAATGGCTGAATTGATTTTATCAAATGCTGTTGTCCAGCTTTTCAATTGAGCAATGCCTTTCAGGAGGTCTTCCGCTTTTTTTGGATCATTCCACAGACCAGGCTGTTGTGACAGGCTTTCTTTTTCTGCAATGAGTTCGAGTTTGCCTTCGATGTCAAAGATACCTCCTTAAAGCATCGCGGCGCCCCGCCAATGCTTTTATCTGTTCGTTTGTTATCATTTCTGAATTTTTGGACAAATTTACTCTTTTATCGTAGAACTATATGGCATAAACATTTAATTTTGGCATTCTCAAGAATAAGTATGCAGAAACTGATTATATATCTCCGTCCTGTTGCCAGGTATTTATTAATTGCCTGGCTTTTAACGATAATCATTTTATCGTCTATACCCAATATACCTACCCTGAAGATTCATACTGCAAGAGCTGAGATCAGGCTAGATTATCTGATGCATTTTTGTGAATATGGAGTATTGACGTTTATTGCGTTTCTTTCTTTTTCCGGGAAAGAATTTAAGATCAATTTCAAGAAGATCGGACTTACAGCAGTGAGTCTGATTCTCTTTGCAATTCTTGATGAGTTGCATCAGAAGCTTATTCCCGGAAGGTCATATAATATAAATGATATCATGAGTAATGTAACCGGGATACTCGTGGCAACAGTGTTTACAGTAATTTTATTCAGATCAATAAAGGAAAAGATAATTCAAGAA
>Ga0302284_1000539_pt1 | contig 17576 bp, 11 predicted proteins | sample III_Fen_E2_1_FD_198760 | JGI IMG/M metagenome (GOLD analysis project Ga0302284, IMG submission 198760) | Peat permafrost microbial communities from Stordalen Mire near Abisko, Sweden - III_Fen_E2_1 | ecosystem: Environmental > Terrestrial > Soil > Wetlands > Permafrost | place: Sweden: Abisko...
TCTTGTATGTTTTAATTGAAGATGCAAGTTTCTAACTGCAAAAACATCTTTTGAAAAAATAAACACATAGAATGTGACAGCTGTAGTCCTTAACGCTATTCTATAAAATAGTATCCAAAGCATAGTGGGTCAGGTAATAATCCAAGAAGAAATTGAAGCGCTCACTATGAAACATGGCTAAAAATGTCGCTTAATTGAGTTTCTTGGATTTCATGAAGGCCTAAAATTCCTTGCGAATCTATTCAATCCTTTTTTCCTTAGTTTTACAGAGGCCTTCAATCACGACTATATCACCAGTGGCCTTGATGAATACTATGAAGTTATGTAAAATAATCTTAATACTATTCGATTTAGAAGCACGTTGATATTTCAACAAGATTTAGTCATCAGTCATTCCATTTAAGCTATTCAAGTAGTTCTCAAGTTTATCTTTAGCTGGTCCTTCGGGATGATCAATAGATTTCTGGGGTACTTGCATTTTCTTTTCAATTGCAGTGTATTAGAACGAGGGGAAAGGAAAGTACTGTGTAAATAAAATTTAATAATTGAAAAACTCTCGATCTTTTAGGAACCCTTAAAATTGTTAGCCAAAAATGAGAAGCCATCAAAAATACTTTCTGAGTCATCAATAATTTATTTTATCTAAAAGAGCTGAAAGCGAAAAGAATTTAAACTTACAAAATGGGTTCTTCTTTTTAATCTGTGAGAACTTATTAGAAAAATGCTTTTGCATGAGTAATTTCTTGATTTTTTGATATCTTTCAAGAAAAAAACAAATTTCATTTCTCTTTTAATCTGCCAGATAGAAGAATTCTGCTATTATCTTTTCCGATTATCTGTTGTAAACAGAATATTTCCCCCCCTTACTTTGATTAAACTACCCACAATTAATTTCTAATTAAAACACAATTTCAAGCTAATTTAGATTTCATCTGGATTGGTTTATGGTTTAAATGGCAAATTTTAATTTTTTAACAATCTTTTACAAATATAGAGCAGCTATTTCTTTTGTTTTCTTTTTGCCTTGAATTTTTACTATTTTCACATTAAAATAGCTTCTTAATAATATGCTCTAAGATAATTTATGTCACATTACTTTTGATTCACAAAAAATATCTTTTATCTATTAAATTGTTAATGAACTAATAAATAAGGGATAGAAAATGTATTTACTAAAAAATTTAGTAAAATAAGAATAAATTCTGCAAAACTTTATATTCAGTGGCTTTTATTAAATTTATACCTCAATTTCAAAATTTAAAGTGTTAATTTATTTTGCTGAAAGATTAAAAAAGATATTGAAGTAATTTTTTTGAAATGAGCAGAAAGGGTATTCAAAAAATTTTTATCATTTGCATTTATGAAAAGATGAACAATCTTTCTTGAAAATACTATTTTTCTAGAATTTTAAAAGAAACAAGAATTAGATTCTTCTAATTATATTATTTTAAGTATTGTATTTTATCTAAAAGGAACGAAATATCCAAAATGAGTACTTTTTATTTCACTCTTTCCCTCTCGGTAAACTAATAAATCTAAAGTAAATGACAGAAAAATAGTAAATTAATACAAATTATAATAAATAATGACATTTCTTTTTTTAACTTCAAATAAACAGAATCGTAGGGCATCAGACATCATTTTTTAACTCCAACAAGAATCCAAAATTTACTTGAAAATTTGAATTTATTGCTGTTATTACTGAAATAATAATTAGAGAAAGTGAATTACATAGATTCTTTGGGTTTATTAGTTAAATAAAAATACTGAATGATATTTCTGATTTTATTAAGCGTGAATAGTCTTCATTTAGAGATTACTTTAAATAATACAATTTTACTTAAAAATGATCTTGAATCAATCAACTAGTGTTTTTTAACAAGCATGATGAAACAATCTTTTTTAATTGTAAAAATCTCATTTAAAAATAAGTATTCCTCAATATAATCGAGGTGGGAAGAAACCAGCTGTCTCAGATGATTTTTCACTTTTTTAGTATCCTTTCGTTGCAGTTGCAGGATAAATATACTTATCAAGATCGTTATTATTTGCTGTATACTACATCAATATTTCTTTCCAGATATTTTGTACCTGAAAAACAAAAAACAATGTCAATCAATACTAATTTATTGCAAAAAATATCAACTAACTACTTCATTGAGATTCCTAATTTAGGTCTTCGAGAACTTCTAGAAAAATTAAGCATAGTCGTTGACCTTTTTTTGAAAACCTTTTGACAAATTTTCATTGATTTAATAGCATGAAAATGCCACTGAATCTCTCAAATGATTCTCGTAAATCGTTTCCTATTTGAAAAACTAATGAGTTAATTTGAAACAAAACTGAAAAATATTTGTTTTGGCTGGTTACTTTAGTGCACATAATTTTGTATGCTAGCGGCTTGTTATTCAGGATAGCGTCTGGCTGAAAGTGAACATTAGGCCCAATCTCCCACCTTGAGATATCATCTAAAAAATGTAATTATGTGATTAAATTATTTGCTTACAAGGAGTTAATCATACTTAGAGCAAAAAGACGGTCTTTCTTAGCGTTGAGACGGATTTTATATTTGTAATATGAGGATTCATCATCTGAGAAGCCTCGTAAATTCATCTTAAATTACTCCATTTCTTTTTCGGCATATTTGAAAAGGAACGACATACGGTCATTGATTTGATTGGCTTGACGAGTCATAATATTTCCCCATGTCATCATTGCATTATTCAAATTGAGATAACATTCTTTCAATTTTTCATTCTCAGGCTAGTTTCCCAACAACAAAAAATGTTGTTTTTGAAGGATAAAAATAGCAGTTTAAAGCGATGTTTTGGAACCTTTTTCTCAAGAAGCTTGCTATCGAAGTCGTTGAATTATGAGAATAGTTGGTGGAAAAGATCTCCCATGGTTAACATTGTTTCGGAGATTTTGTCGAAATCATGTTTTAGTGTTTTACTAAGTCCTTTTATTCTTGGGAAAAAATGAAGGAAATAGGATGAGTTGAAAGTAGTTCTACTGATAAAAAAGGTGAACTGAATAAAAAGGTATTTCGATTTTGTGTATGTCGGTCATAATTTAGTATAGTTAGAATAGAATTATAGGGGTTATTTAGCAGAAAGAGTGGTAATAATACAAAAAATGTCCGTATTTTTTGAGTGATTTAGTAAATCAAAAATATTTTTACTTGATGTATGTTTAATGTGCTGAATCTATGAATTTAGTAGATTCTTCAATAAAGCAGTAAGAAGAGGTTGAAAGGAGCAATTTAATTTTGCCTTCTTTATTACTATGGGACTTGAAGTTTCTGCTGGATTAAATTGTATCAGCTTCTCTCATTTTTTTTTGGAACTTTTCAGCATTTTATTCGCTCAAGAAGGAAATAAAATATTCATTGGCCCAAATTTCTTCGTCATTTTTTAAATCTCTCAAGAACAGTTGGAGATATTTCATTTGCTTTTCAATACAATATTTGTCACTGCTAATCGTTCGTTTATTCTTCAATGGAGGAAGCTGATTTTATTCCAAAAAATAAGGTAGAATTTAAATATGTTCTAATTTCATGAATTTACTATCTTTCCAGGATAAATGCGAGATAGAATCTCACGGATAAGAGTGAACTCTGCATTTTTTCTACGAACTTCCCAGTTTTGAGGTTTTACTGTTATTTTATAAGTTAAGTAGCCTGCAGTGAGTCCAAAAAGTCCTCCTTAGACCTTCTCAGGTCTAAAATAAAAGTTTGAGGAAATTAACTAAAAAGAATTGATGAATATTTATTATTTTATACTGATTGACATCGATTATGACATTGTTCTGGTAGTTTATAAGTGGAATCTCCTTTTAACAATCGATTTCTCTGAAATAGTAAGGCTCTTATAGCCCATACTTGGACTTAAAATTAGGAAATATGAAGTTATAACATATCTAATGACTTTATCATCTTACTATGGCGATCAGAGATTTTTCATCAAAAGTTGGTTTGTTTGTTGATATGGAATTGGCTGTTTTTTCATTTTGTATCTTTTGTTTTTGGGAAGATTCAAGAGATATTTCCTGATTCTAATTCGATGTTATTTATTGTGTTTATTATGCTTATGAAATAACAATCTCTTCCTCATTTTCATTTGAATAATTTGCTTAGTCAGCGTAATTCTATTTTTCATCATCTTCTGCTTCTCCTAGCTCCATTTATCTAAATTTTTGTGTGTATTTTTACTCATAATGTGATACATCTAAAGCGTTTGCAGATATTAAACTAGCTTCAATAATTTCATTCTATTTCACAGTTTCCAAAGAGTTGACTTGTTCTTGATGTTGCTCGACAAATTCTCCTTATGGCTTATGCTCTTCTTTAAACTTTTGTACAATCTTAATCAAAGGTTATTAGCCTATAAAATAGATATGGGGGCTATTTCTTTTAGTTATTACTCTTTGAAGTTCAGTGAATGCTGTTCGCTCAATGTCCATGCCTGCAACAGTTTTACATTTTAGATTATTTACCATTAACTTCTTGCAAAAAAATTGTTAATATTCTACCATTAGAACTCTCGCAGCTAAAGAAAAGTTAGAATGCTTCAGCATCATAGTTCTACACTACAATAGCATCATAAAGAAATTGCTATTTCTCATCTAGTGTCAAATCACTGCTGCTCATCAGATCGAGATATCTTAAATTAAAAAAGGGGGGGATAAGATTGAATAAATTTCTGAACAATCTTCTTTTATCCTTTGAATTCCGAAATCTAAGTCCTCAAAAAGAAACACGCTCAAAATCAGCAGTTTGCCAAATATTAATAAAATCAATTATTGTTTTTTTCTAATACGTCACGAGCAGCTCATATGATTCAATACCTCCCCTGAAGAATCAAGAGACAAACGAAAGATCATAATACCTTCAGAAGAAAATAATTAACTCTTTAGATAAATAAATACAAAATTATTAGATATGAGCACCAGCGAGGAAACAGTGTAGCAACCCACCACAGAAGCTTAAACATAAGCAAATAAAGTTGAGGCTAGCTCATCTACATCTAACAAACTTTCAAATCAAGAGGAATCAAAGGAATAAGATAAGAAGGCAGAAAATCAAGATATCGATGATCTTGATGGCTTGGTGGATGATCACTAAGAAGAACTGAGTGTTACAGCAGATGAGCGAAGTCAAGCAGGTTAAATTTATTTTTCTTTTAGCCCTGAAAAAAAACCAAGTTTATCTCTGATTAGATGAGGACGACATGGATCCTTAGATGAAGCAAGAATATGAAAAATTCATGCAAGAGATGTCTTCCGGTGATGGAAGCACTTAGATGAACTTTTTGAATCAAATGATGGGCAACATGTTCAGTGACTTTGGTGGTGCAAAGAAAGAAGGAACTGGAAGTGGCTCTGACTAACCTAAAATGCCAGACATGGGAGCATTTTAGAATTAATTTGGAGATATGTTCAAGAATTTTGAAGATAATCCTGAATACGATGCCTTAGCTAATCATCTTCTTCAAGAATTTATGGACAAAGACATCTTAGAAGAGCCTCTAGTGGATTCACAGAAGAAATACGTTGAGTATCTTGCTGCAAATAAATCAAAATTATCAGCTGAAGAAATTCAACGCTATGAAAACTAATAGAGATGCATTGACGAGATCTTAACGATCGTCAGGTCTGAGCCGAATAACAAGGATAAGATGATTGCGAAGTTTGAAGAAATGCAAGAATACGGATAACCTCCTGAGCCACTTATCAATGCTTTCGGAGGAGACTCTCCTTTTGCTGCATTTACTAACCCATAACCTCCTTCAGGACAAGCATCCGTGCCTAATATGCCTAAGCCTCCTGGAAGTGGTGCTCCTGGAAGTGGAGAGGAGTGTAGAATCTTTTGATGGTGATGAAGGTGGGCAGCTGATTTAATTTTAACCTAAGGAGAGATAAATACACTTTCAAGAGTTCCTCATGATATATGTTATTATTGTTATTTTGATGACATTCGTTAAATACATATAAACTAGTTGAAACAAAGAAGAAAAAGAGAGAAAGAGAGGCGGGGATGGGTAATAGAGTTGAAATAATGATACAAGTTTTTTTTTGATTTGGTGAAAAGTAGGAATAAATCTGAAGTTAAAAGAATATTGATCTTTTCACAAAAATAAATAAATAATCAATAATTCATATGTTCAAGTTATTCTTGCGAGAGATCAATAGTTAACTCTAGTTTATCCTTCTCGATGGCATCTTTCAGGGAATGGTACTGCATTGAGACCTTTTGTTCTTCTTAACTTAGCTGATATTACTACAAAGAAGAAGAGATCAATAAAAGTAGAATTTAGTTTAATACACGACAGGAGAATTATGTTAAATTTTTACAAGAAGAGCGACGATCATTGAGCTGTAGAAGTATCCCATGATAAGTCTGTTTGTATTTTGATGCTAGAAAACAGATGGAAGTTGTTGGTCTAAGTAGCAAAGTGAACACAAAAATATTTTTTTACTTTTTTGGAGAGAAATAGTTTCTTATTGCGATGAGATGTAGAAGCATCAAACAAATTGTTCCTGAAGGATGTCACAATCTATCAGTAGAAATGAGAGGAATTAAAAGATGAAAATTAGGTGAATATCGCTTGCAAGAAATTGTTACGTTTCCCATGTTTATGAAGGCTAATAAAAGGGTGAATGGCTAAGAGTTTTTTAGTTTCAGCAGAGGAGATTGTTTTTATACCAAATATTCAATATTCTTGGGGAAAGTTCTTAAACGAAAAAGAACTAAAAAGAAAGGTAATTAAAATATCTGATTGAAGAGTTCTAAATGGCTTCGAAATAGATGATAAGTTAAACTTGAAAATTGCAAGAAAGAGATGAAATATTTTAACAAATCTTTTTTGTATATAAGTTGAAAAACAGATAACACAAGAGGACTCGATAAATAACTGAAATTATAACATATTAGACTGTTGTTTTAAAAAAAATAGAAGAGAGATTAGAGAGAGATATTGACAACTAGTAAAATTACTTTTGAAAAAGAACAAACCCCCTTTAGGATTTCAATAATTCTAGGCAGGGAATAATACCCTCAGCTTCTTGAAAATACGCAGTTAACTTATAGTTTAAAATGGTGTTTTGATTTCCTTTTAGAAGATCTTAAAGACTAGAGAATTAGATTGTGAAATGATTATTTTTCATGATAATTTCTTTTTCAATATTTGTTTAACAATGATTATGGTTGAAAAAACAATTGATTCATCTCAAGTACTTCTGATAACTCAGGATAATTAACAAATAAATAACACAAAAATAAAGTGATGAATTATTAAAGCCTTTCAAAAATTAATTTGACGATAATTATTTGCAATATCTTGATCGATAATTTTTCGTTTGTAATCTTGTATTGCTAGTTTTAAATTAATATTTTCAATAAATTTATCTGGATCAAGTTTTACTCGAGTTGTTGGATCAACTGCACCATTTACTCTTATGTGGTCTTCTAGTAATGCTTTTTCATAGCTGAGTCCACTGCTTGTTATTACTGGATTCACCATTAAATCCTATTCCAAAAATAAATGAGAAATAATCAGTCTCAAAGAAATTGAAATCCAGTTATTTACCAATGTAAAAATGCAAAAAAAAGCATCTGGAGGTTTTTCTTCTTTGGGTGTAAGTTTCCTATTAATGAATAGCTTGATATCCTAGCTATTGAATTCACTTGAAGAGTTAGAAGGCACATTTTTTTGAGCTAATTTTTCTAAAACCAACTTAACTTTTTGCTTCTAAGCTGCTCGTTTTTCTTCTTTTTTCAGATTGAGAATCTACGTGGCTTTGGAGATATTTGATTATATAGAGGAGATGAGCTAGAAATCGTGATGCTTCTTTTGGGAATTTATCATGTCCAAAGCTATAAACATAGACAAAAAGAACTTGACAATGTAAAATACATTTTTTGTCTAAAATATTACACTCCAAAATCTCTCGAAATTGGCTTATCAAATAAGCTTTATTAAGCATTTAAAGCTTAATATCCTTTGGAAATGTTTATTTACCTTTCTGTATACTCTTGATTCCTTGTGAATTCAACACTTCCCATTCTTCCTGGTTTGTATCCATATCCCTTGATATCATGACTTATGCCATCCCTTTGAGATTAAACGCTTTGTAGTTATCTTAATCTAAACGGATAGCTTCACAAGAGTCTTTCAAAACCTCTGTCCAATTAAAAAGTTGCCTGAAACATTACGCTCTATTCGAATAGAAAACAGAATCCTAATATAGATTCTTTGAAAACAAGAAAGATAAGTTGTTAATTTGCGTTCGCTATTCTATTAATTTAAGATTGCTTTTTTTCATACTATTGCCTATGTGTAGTAGCGGATCGCTTGAAGAAAATCATTCTTTTTGAAGCTTTGATTGCCTTAATCTTTCAATTCGATACTCTACTCCTTCCTACGTTTCTCTTCAACTTCATTTTTCAAGACACTTTAACTTTAACTCGATGGTCTTCGTGAAATTACTACTGATTCTTCTTTCTTTTGAGTTTTTTCATCTGTTGGAGAATTATGGTTAGGCGTGTAGTTATTCACCCTGGTGTTTTATGGCACTTACAAGTAAAAATGCACTTGTTTAAATCTGAAATGAATAATACATTACCTTTCTTTTTGGTTTGCAAGGCTTCAAGACAGCATCCCATTCAATGCAAGGTTAGTTTACAAAGATAATCTTTCCTTCTCTCTCGTTTATTAATTAAGGGAGAGAAAAATAGGTAATTAAAAGAAATAGGCTGATGATAAGTTAAGATAGATCTGAAGTTAATCGCGTTAGACAATTACTAAAAAGTAATAGTGTTTTTAGTGAATTTGTAAAAAATAATTCTGTAAAAATCTTTCATAGGATTTGGTAACTAGAAATTTTTTTTTTAAATTACTATTAAATTGAAGATGCTGAAATTCTCTTTTTTGTTGGAGATGTATTTTTTTAAGGATAGTATTTAAAATATATATTATCATTCCCTTCTGCCTGGAATTTGAAATTGATAAAGGTTTGAGAAAGAAAAAAACAAAGATGGCTTTATGCTAGCAAAGCAGCAACTCAGGGACTTTCGAAAACGAACATATTGAATGTGTTGGTAATGCAGATTTATCTTGTATTGCTGTTATATTTCAAAGAAATACCTTTAATGGTAAGTGCATGTAATAGTTTAAAAAACTTTTTTTTTCAAAGTACCATAAAATATAAAAAAGAAACGAGTGTATTGAAATCAAACTAAGATTAAAAATTAATTATTGTCCTAAAAATAAACAGGAAGATTTTATCTAATCTGATCACTTGCTAAGCATAATATTTCCCCAAAGTTACAAGATTAAGATATTTGTATGAAAGCAACAATTATAAATATTTTAAAGTAAATTTAAGTCCTTTTTTAGTTGTTTTGTTGTTCGCAGATTGATGATTCTGCTTAATTAACTTATTGCTGATTACTTTTCCTCTAATCTCTTTTTGTTTATCACAATTTTTAGTACTTTTTTGCTTTCCTTGGTCTTCAAGCCAAAATATCTTCTAATTCTAAATATTTTCTCTACACTTAGATTTTGTCAATATTCTAATTATGATTACTTGTTTTTGATGTTTTTCTTTCTTCATTTTTTTTTGTCTTCACGAATGAAAAATACCACATAGTTGTTTAATTTAGCAAGAGATCATTTTCTTGATTGAAAAGTGCTGTCAATCTTTTTGAGTTATCTTTATCAAAGCATAAATAATTCAGTGGTAATTTGATTTAAAAAACTATACTTTTTCTTGGATAATGCTATGGGAATATTTTGGTACATTTCAGCGAAAAGTTATCCAGAAAATATTCCTTATTTTTGTTTGTTAAGGCAACTAAAATTAACCCTACTGAGAGCTTCCCATATTTTTCAAACAAAATTTCTATCCTGTGATACTGCCAAATCATTACGAATGGGTAAAAGAAAAAGAAGACTAAATAATAAAGGGGGACTTTAACGATTTGAATATTTTTGTACATAAAAAGTGTGACAAACTTTTTGAATAGAAAAAACAGAACTCTTTGCTTGTGAAAAAATATTGGAAAGGATACAGGGAAGAAGAAGCACACACAATGAATGAAGATTCACGTTTCAACTAGAGTTCAATTTGCAGCTGTTGATGTTGTTGTATTTAAGATAATTTCAGCATTTTTGATTGTGACATATTTCTAGAGCAATTTGACGTCTTCCTTGAGTAGATGCTTGATACACTCTGAGAAATACTTTGGATCTGTCTTAGCCAGATCGTTAAAGAACTCTTTTAGCATATCCTATTGTTAAAAATAGAAATGATTATGTTTTGTCATGGATAATTTATTAATTATTTGATTTTTGTCATACTGCTGCTGGAGTAGCTGTAAATGAATCTTAAAGATAAATAAGATCTTCCTCTGTAGTCTCATCACATTCTTCCCCATCATCATACCCGAAAGCAAGCCCAGATGTTTGGTAATTTGTAGACCCAACTTCAAATTCACCTAAACCTCCAGCTTTGGATTCTCCTACCTTAAAATGACAATTTTTGAGATAAAAATGATTTGAAATCTTTTAGTGTTTTTAAAGATTCTTATTATTCTTACTGCAAATCTCTTTTGGATGTCATTTTCTTCTTCATCTTGAATTACATTTAAATCCACTTCTATTTTATCATCTTTTTCTTCTTGGAGTTCCTCACCATCTTCTGCTTCTAATCGTTCATCCTCATCATATTCGCCTTCAGATTTCCCTGCTGATGCTGAAGTACTTTCTTTAGAGAATTGACCATCTTTATTAACTAGCGCCATTTCACTATCAAGTCCTCTAATCAATGTACTAAATATCTTAAATGGTGCGCTAACATCTGGAAGAAAACAAAAAATGGTTTTGAATTTTTGGCATCAAGAAGAGCAATAATCTAATCCTTTAATAACAAGAATAGAGAATGGGGATCATTATGTTACCATTTCCAATGTTCGAATGTGAAGGGTTGTAAGCGATGGCAATGAGATTTTCTAATCTTTTATCTTTGAGCAAGAACAATTTCGTCAATGCTAGTAAAGTTGTTGTTTTGGTTAATTTTCCACGGAAAACAGGCTACTGTAGAAGCCATTTGTCAATAAGTGCTTTCAGAGCAAGACGGTTATCAATACTGAAGGAACAAAGGAAATTAACTGATTCAAGGGGATTGTTAATTATCATTCTAGCCCACACGAGAACAAGACCTTGAACTGTAGTTGCTAGTTTTGAGCGGAAAATCTTATAGACAATTTATTTGAGAATTTCAGGGTCAGCAGAGCCACCTAGGAGCTAATTTTTATCGAAATTCAGTTAAAAATAGTTGTATTTAGCAAAACAAAAGTACATTATTAAATGCGATGATGGAGAGGTTGCCTGAATAAGTCGAAGAACTTTCAAATTGAGAGTTAGCAGGGACTTAAAGGAGCTTCATAATTACTTAAAACACGTCTTTCACAAGTTAACTTCAACAAACAAAATAAAGATTTAAGTAAATTTATGATAAAAATGGGTTATTTACTTCTTAATAATAAATTAATCAGCAGCTTTGATGAAATCTTTAAGGCAAATAGAAGCATGCTATTGAAGCATATTTTCTTAGTTGACAGTCATGAGGTTAAGTAACGGAGGTAGTAGAGTAATTAAGCTTTCTTTAGCCTGATTATCCTGACAGTTTTTAACAAAAATGCTTGTCAAGTCGAAGATATTCTGTTTTTTATTTACAAAATAATGTAAAAAATAAAGCAAAAATGTGTAAGATTATTCAAAGATAAAAATTAGATTACAGCCATGAGGGAGAGATCTTAAGGCTTGATTTAAGCGAGAGTTGGATCTTCTTAGATTTAGGATTGAATTAGATTGAAGCTACTTAGGATGAATGAAGAAAAAGCAGTTTCAAAGATAATTATGAATGATTCAGTATTCTCAGCTAATTAGTTGATCAATTCCATGATAATTCGATTAATCACAGGATCAGTGTGCTGCAATGTGAATATTTCTAATATCGGTCTCGCTCCAAGCCTTGCAACTTCTGGGACATACACTTTAGATAACTTATTTAAATAAAATAGTGCATCAAGAATAATATGAACAGTTTCCACATCGACATAAGAGAGAACATCGAATATGTCCGTGAGAATTGAAATGTCTTCAATTCTAAATTCTTCCCAGGTACTTCTAGCAGGGAGAGATTTTTCATACTAATAAATCTTGTTTGCAAACCTGTTTTTATTAGTATTATTCATCAGTTAAAAATTGTATTCTTAATATTCGCACTACAAAAAATATATTTTACGTTCCAATTGCTTTTACTGAAGTGAGTCTAACAGAGAATGGGTTTGAACTATGCAGGCATCCAGCAGCGACTTTAAAAAGTGGTAGGAATAACGAAGTATTTTTAGCAGCGATGATTTCAGCGAATCTCGAAACGCACCAAAGTGACTAGGCTACAAGGATAGGAGAACTATGTGATTGAATATCACCTATGAGGTTTTGAATTAGCGATGACAGATCGAATGAAGAAGTATGCTTGTATTAAAAATCAATAATGTCATCAGAAAAGCTTCCTAATAAGAACAGTCCAACTTCTCTTTTCTTCCAGATGTTCTCAGCCAACGTGCAATCGAAGCTAGATCCTTTCACAAACTCCATTAGCTTATCTTTTGTGAAATCTGCGCCCATTTTTAATTCACCAGTTTTCTCGTAGAAACTCTGGATAATATTAGAAGTATGAGCTTCATTGTAGTTCATCATGAATTTCTCAGCTACTATCATAATAGCTTGAGTTGTTGAATCACCGAATCGTTCAATTAATTGTAATATTAGACTCTCTACCATATTTCTCATTGACTTTATATTCAGCTCATCCTTTCCGTCTCTCACGTATTAACCAGGTTCGTTTCCCCATTGACATTCCTATTCACATGAACATAAGAACGTTGATGAAGTCAGAAGTAATTACTTTTATTTAGCCTCAAATAATTTTACTTAATCTTTGGAGAGAAGGATAAAATGAGAAAGTGCATTGACAATCGGGTAAACTGCATATTTCACTAGCATATAAAGAGAGTCCTTCGTGATGACTGTGGAGACAAGTTCAATCGCATTGATTGTCATTCCTTCTATTTCACTTGATACCTCATCTTCTTCATCCAAATATCTAACATCTAGATTCTCCTCTTCCTCCTTTATTTTATTTCATTATTCATTTAGTTTTTACTCATAAAAACCCCATAAATAAACGATATTTACTTTGTTTGTCTAAGGTTCTTGCTTTGTCTCTTCTAATATCTCAAGTGGATCTTTTATTGGCTGAAGATTATTATCCAGCATGTTCAGCGGGATGTCATGAACGGAAGTCCATATATAAAGAGGTAATATTGAGTTAAAGAACTTCCAAATCGGTTGAATTCTCGCAACCAACGCCTCTCTTGAGTAAAAGGTGAAATCTCTGAATATCACATTAAGGATCTTTTGCAAATAAATATATTTTAGCATCAAGATCATGTTTAGGTGGCTTTTTCTAACATCCAAAACACAAATCAATGAGTACCTTGAGAATATATCTTTTCATGGTAATGTGTGTCTTAGGGCTTGTCTTGAGTGCAGAAATAAACAAATTCATCCAAGTCTTGAAAGTCTCATCGAAACAAGCTGCAACAAGTTGATTGTCTTATCCGTCTGCATACGCAAATGAACTAATTGCTAGATACAGCAAAACTAGCAGTTTTTCCCTTTGTTTTTCTGAAAGCTTTTTGACACAAAAAATGAAAAATTAATGATGGAATCAATTAAAGGGTTAGTGAAATAAATAAAAGTATTACTTCTGGCTTTGCGAAGATTTGAAAAAGTGAAAGTAACAGCTTTGGAATGATTGGAGTCAAGGAGAATTATTCAGGTAGAATTTTTTCATTCCTGTACTTTTGTATGACTCTAGAAAAAAGAGTCGCAAACAATTCAAGACCAGTATCCACAATGGCTAAATCATCGCTAGGCATCCATTCTATTATCTCCTTTAAGGAGTTGCTCCACATGTCGATGCCATCGTAGCTCATCACATTCGTTATCATCAAAGCCTTTTCAAAAAATTGTTTGCTATTCTTGAAAGTTTTTAGATATTTTTTACTAAAGTCTCGATGATTGGTAGATCTCCAATATTCATTGTTAAACCGTGCAGCAATGAGTTCCTTATTTCCTGATGAATTCAAACAATATCTTAATCTCTGTTTTTGTACTCAAAATGGCTCTTTGCATATTCATAAATGTTTGTCTGAAAAAAGTAACAGCAGTTGAAAAATATTATTCTCACCTTTTTTTGAGGAGTAAGTGCTGCATTTGTTTCCCAGAACTCTCTGAGCATATTCTTAACTATTGCACCTAAATAAACTCTCATTTATTTATCATTCGAACCCCATGCTACGAACAATTTAATGGATGTCACTGCGAAATTTTCGATTGTGTTTAACTTCTCTTCTAAATACTGTAAGCCAGATGCAAGCAGCTTGCTGTCTGAAATCATTTCTTTGTACACATTAAGCACCCGCTGAGCTTCAGGAGAACTATCTATTTATGTTTCCATGTTTGCTTGAATTATGTTTTGCTAGTTGTTGGATGCTCTCTTACACACACACTTAACTCTTAACTCTCTCTCTCTTTCTATTTCTTGTTTTATTCTGCTTATTATTTTTTATATTTTCTGCAGAGAAACCTTCTTTTTATCCTTTCCTTAAGTCTTAAAAAATCAAATTTTACATATTCTCTCTCTCTCTTTCTTGCTCGTTCAATATACATTTCAATTTCTTCTTCTAAACGTCAGAGAGCATCTAACTCTGTCTCTTATGCTTTATCTCATTTTCCCCAGCTGATTTTTCTTATCTGCTGATTTAATAGGTAGGTAGGAGATAAACTCCTAAATTTCTTTCGAATTCAAATAATCGACTTCTAGATTATTGCCAAAGTTCAAAATCTCTTCCTATTTTCTTATTTCATATCAGCTGACTTTTCTTGCCTATTAAATTCAATTTTTAAACTTTTATTTTACATTTTTCTTCCTAATAATATATTTATTTTGAATCACTTTTATCTAATTAACAATAAATACATTTTCATTAAGTTTCTTCATATTTCCCCCCATTTTATTGTTAAAAATGTTTGGGTTGAAAAGTATCAAGAACGTTGAACAAGTCTTTATTTTGGTTTGAAAAAACCAATTTGAGTTTTTTCCAAGAGCGCACTCTGAAACTATTGTTAAAAGAATGAGGAGATAAATATCCCTATTTTACAATCTAGCTAGATGCAGCAAAAAATAAAAAAGAGTTCTTCCAAATAATAAACACAATAAATTAAAAGGAAACAGATAGAAGATATGGTAAGTAGATCAGAGTTAAAGCAATTCTTCAACAAGGATAAAGTTAAAGAGGAATTAGTCACCATTCTTTCTTAAATCGAGGAGCTTGGTGCAGATGTACCAGAAATCATCATAACGTACTCCTATTTTTTCTCTCAAAATACCAAGAAAAGTGCTATAATAGTTATCTTGATCATTTCTCCTAAAGGTACTGCTTGTAATGGTTCCAAAGCTATTTCGAAGGTTAATGCGACGAAAAAGATTTTCTTGAGGAGATAGTTAAGCTTGAAGAAGTAATTGAAAATTCAAATCATACATATGTTTACTCATTTTTGTTTTGTTACAAATAAATCTAGAAAGATTGCGAAGATAAACTAATGGATTTCATCAAGAGACAAATTGAAGAATTGAATACCGCAGCTAAGGAGAGTAAAGTTAAATTGCAAGGAAGAATTATTATCTAATTTTTATTTTATGTATTAAAACAGGCAAGAAACCCACGACTTCAAATGTAAGGAGAACAAATGCTGCAGACAAAAAAATTTCGTTCTAAATTTGATGATTTTCTAATCATTTTAGGTTGGTCAGTCAATCACAGATCGCATTAAACCAAAGGCAATTCCGACAAATAGTACAGATGGTTCTTCTTCACAGTCTTAAGGAACAAAAAACTCAACTGTTCCCTCATTCAAGAAATAAGTGTACTTTAAAATAACTTTTTTAAAGAATTTCTATTCAACTTTTTTCAATATTTTGAATATTTTGTTTTACAAAGAAAAGCATATTTTTATGATAATTTATCCTTGCTTTTTTTCATCTTAACAAATAAAATATCTTTCATATTTTTTCAGGAAAATATTACAAAAAGATGAAGCAAAATTATAAAAGGCAGTTGAAGGATTGGATGCATCAAATGAAGATGATAATTTACTTAAGGAGTTAGAAAATAAGAAGAAATAACGCTGTAAATACTTCCCTAACTGTAAAAATATGGATACTTGCCCCTACGTTCATCCCACTGAACCTGTAAGAAAATAATCTCAAAAATATAACTTAATATCTTTGTTGCAAGTTTCTTTTTGCCTATTTTTTTTAAAAAAGTGTAAATTCTTCCCGAAGTGTAAATATGGAGCACAGTGTCTTAATAAACATCCAGATTGTAAATTTGGTAAAAATTGCCAAAGAATGGATTGCTTCTATGAACACCCCTTCCCTAGTAAGATTATTTTCTGCTTAAATTGTTAACTTTTTCTAAAAAAATATGATTATTTTTTCTAGAAAAACAAGGAATGAATCCACTTCTTCAAATGATGATGATGTCAATGCCAGGCGGTCCCAAAAGAAAGATCATGGGAAGACCAACATTCAAAAAACCTTTCAATGCTGAAGATGATAAAGCTGAAGATAAAGGCCAGTAATAGTAGGCTAGCTAAGAACAATAGTGAAGTGTTTTAGAACAATGTATGTATTTAAAATAATATTTTTTATTCTGTTTATGATAAGATCATAAATCTTCGAGTTTAAAATTATTAACATGAATGTTCCTGCTATGGGAGTCTCATTTTCAAAACAAGCAAAATAAGATACAGATTGTTCTATTGTTCTTTCTTTGATTTAAAGTTTAAAAATAAGGGAATGCCCTAATAAATAATAATTAAAAACTAAAAAACAAAATTGTAAAACAAATAAAGAATAATCAAAAAATGACATCTGCATTCAAGAGACTTCTCCCTTCCCTCAACAGAATTCTAGTTAAAAAAGTTGAAGTTTAAGCTAAATCCAAATCAGGAATTATCTTACAAGAATCTACTGACAAGACATCCTTTGGTGAGGTTATTTCAACTGGACCTGGTAAGTCATTTTAGACTTAATAATTCCGTTAACAACCCATATTGATTCTAGCTATTCAAGAATATCTAATTATTTATGTTTATTACAACAAAAAGGAAATTTAGACAACAACGGAAAGGTTGTGCCTCTCTCAGTTAGACCAGGTGATATTGTTGTCCTCCCAGAATACGGTGGTTCCAAGATCAATTTAAAAGACGGTGAATTCTTTGTCTACAGAGACACTGATATTATTGGCACTCTTCAGAAAGATTGATTTATTCATCCTTTCTATGTATGTCTGGATATTATCCACAGCTTATTTATAATTATCTCTTTTGAATCAATAAAATCCAATTTTTTTGTATTTTGTTTGCTAAAATGAAATATTC
>Ga0302284_1000540_pt1 | contig 17563 bp, 17 predicted proteins | sample III_Fen_E2_1_FD_198760 | JGI IMG/M metagenome (GOLD analysis project Ga0302284, IMG submission 198760) | Peat permafrost microbial communities from Stordalen Mire near Abisko, Sweden - III_Fen_E2_1 | ecosystem: Environmental > Terrestrial > Soil > Wetlands > Permafrost | place: Sweden: Abisko...
TCAATATTTTCAATATTAGGTTGACCATTATCTTCAAGAGAATAACCAATCCAATTTATTACAGGACATACTTTGGATTGATAAATTCCTGAATTTTTAATGTAAATAAGTTTTGATGCAAGTTTTTCATCAAGAGTATTTAACATTTCAGTGAAAACAGAAATTGAATTATATCCAACATTATTTTCAGATTGCTTTTTATCCTTGATAAGATCATGATTTCCAAGCATTATAACCAATTCTTTAAGAGTTTCAATATTCAAAAGTCTTGAGATATGATTATAAATCAATTGTCGTTCACTTTCTGTTGGTGTAGCATATTCGAAAAGATCACCAGCAATAACATAAATTGGTGTTTCTGTTTTTTCAATGATACTTTCAATTTGTTTCAAAGTATTCTGAGAAGCCATGTACAAATTCTTCTCTCTGTTTTTGATCTGAATATCAGCGCTGTGAATTATTTGCATAATTATTTTTTATTATTTGATTATATGTGTATTCTTTTATTGCGATTTTTTCTTGTTTAGATTTTTCGTTACATCCATGTTTTATACAATACCCTTCAGAATCTTTACGAGTATTTGTTTGATTACAATATGGACATTTCATTTTTCGTAAACTTTGTGTTCAATAAATTGTAAATCTAATTCTTTCCAATCAACCATATTTCCTTGTACCATACAACATTTTTTCAAAGGAATACCAGGAGTAATGTCGTCAATGAATATTATTTTAGACTCGAGCATATCATTCCAATTCCACGCTGCTGGATATAATTTATTACTTGTATGCTCTGTGATTTGTTGAATTTCTGTTTCACGATCTTTGAAAAACATGAAAGAATCTTCATTAAGATAATTCAATGCTTTTTCCAATGTTCCATCAGCACTATCTGCACGATATGTATTAAGTATGATTCTGTGTCCAGCTTCTTGAAGTTTTAAAATTACTTCCATACAACCGAAATTATTCCTACCAATTTGTGGAAATTCATGTTCCACTACGGTTCCGTCAAAATCTAAATAAATTGTCATAAATTACATTGTTTTAATTTTTAATCTTATCCAAGCATAACCACAAATACAAATTCTTTTACAATTCTTTATTGTGAAATTTTTACTTCCACAAACTGGACATTTTTCATCATTACATTTCTTCTGAATCTTCTTTTGTTGCATGGTCAAAGAGTTTTTTATATTCAAATATATCAAGTTCAAATTGACTATTCTTATTGAAAGTCTTGTTAATGTAAACTTTTCCATCTTGATCATTCCAATCGAGTAAGAAATAATATCCTCTTGCTCTGACATTTGTACCATCTCTTAACTGTTTCATACTGCTACTTCGGCTTTAATGTGATTGTAAACATCAACATAAAATTTATTCATGATGAAATTTTTATATTCTGTCATATCCGAATATTTCAAAAATATGTCAAAATCGAAATATGCTTCTGATTGAATATGAATTGAAACTTTTTCATCAATAATGTTTGATTTATTTTCATTCACATTTCGCAAATATTGTTTTGCTTGTTCAATATGATTTTCATACAGATGAAAGTCGTTAATTGTATAATGAACATCTCGAGAACTAAATCGAAAATCATTAGTATTTGAAAGACTATTGGTTGCAAAATTACAAACAGATTCTAAAAACCATGCTGCAACCATTACGTCTGAACATACACCAAGAAATGAATCACCTGATCTTTGGACAACATGTAAATCAATGTAAAATTTCTTATCGTTATCGATTGGAATACAATTAAATTGAAAACTAAATACACATGGAGTTAATGTCATTTCTTTTAAATCTCCTGCATTCCAAAGTTCAATAATATTTCTTCTTGAAGTTGGATCAGCACAAAGTCCATCAAATAAATCTTGTACTTGATCAACTCCATTAAAATTACGGAATTGATAACCATATGATTTACCTATTGTTCCTTCAGCATTTTGCCATTGATTCCAAAAGTTAACTCCGCGATCTTGTAACCATTTAACATCTGTACGACCATTAAGCATCCACATCAATTCAATTAACGAATTTTTTGGAAATACTTTTTTACCTTTCAATAATGGAAAATCAGAAGAAATATTTTTCAAATGATAATATTGATGTTGTTTAACCAAAGTATCAATACCTGTGCGATTTTTTGTCTTTACACCTGAGTCTAACAAATCAATTAAGCTATGAGCATATTGACGTTCAAAATTCAATCTTTCTTCCATTTTATTTAATTTTCAATTATTTTCCAATAAGACTTTTTACGATCACCACCTTTATTCTGTTTGTCTAATGCTAATGACATTAGATTTTTTGCTGAAATATTATTACTTTTTAATTTCGTATATCGTATGTTTTCATTGTTCAATTTATTTGGATTTAAAATTCCTGAACAAACAACATCAATAATATCATTCTTTGATAAGTTATGTAATGCAATTACTTCGAACATATGTTTAATAACTTGCACACAATAATTACCATAATGATCAATTAAAACTTGTCGATTAATAACGACATTTTCATCATCATACAATATGAATTTATAAACATCATCAGTTAAACCAAAAATATAATATCCTCTGTCAACAACGTATTTCGCAGCATTTGCTTTTGATAAACAAATCTTTGATGATTTTATGCAACGATTATCAACCATTAATTCTTCACTGATATAAATATTATCAAATACTCCTGCAAATGTTATTTTCGATAATATTCCGTATTCATTCATTCTTTTTATTGCCAATATATTTCTATAATTTCCTTTCAACATTTCATTTAACAGACTTGTCAAAATTTGCTTTTCGTATTCAAAATGAGGAGGTAATTTATATTTAGCCCATTCAATTTGAACTCGAATACTATCATATAAAAATTCTTCAGCTATGAAACATTCGTAACTATTTGCCAAATAATCCTTAGTAATTTTACCATTTTCACTTTTCTTTACTTTCATCGAAAATTTAGCAGTGTGAATGAAAAATTCCTCAGCAAATACGTAAATAGCAAATAATGATTCATCATTATTGAATAGTTTTTTCAAACAATTGAATAATGAAAAATATAATTTACTATTGATTCTTTCCTGTTCCCTAACGTAATCTATTAATGTTTCAAGATTTCCATCTGAAATTGCTGTTGAAGATTTGGTAAATTTTGCACATACTTGTGACAATTTTTTATTGCTTGTTTTATCTGAAAGTAATGTTTGTCTAAATCCTGACGTATTTGCTCTCAATGAAGAGTATTCTATGAATCTACCAAAAATTGGATTAGAATATAATAGTTTCCAATTGTTTTCAATAAGCATTTGTTTTTCACAACTAACTACTTTTGTATTCCAACCATAATTTAATTCCCATTCACTGCTATTTAACCCTGATAGAACACAACACCAAATTCTTGTTGGAGTCATTTCAATCAAATATGGTAATTCATCCAAATATTCAGATGTTATTGAATCTTCAGATATTCTCACATAATGTAAAAATATCATGGTACAAAAATTCATTATTCGATCGTAGTATGCTAAATTACAAATAAGCATATTTTCAAAAGTTGCGTAAAGTTCTCGTAATTCACCTCTTTTGTATGCTGCAATTTCTTCTTGTGTTATTTCGTTAGTTATAAAATCCTTAACTCTGATATAATCAACATCTTCAAATAGGAGAGGGTTGCTTGTTATTAATGAGTTCCATCTATAATCAAATCCATCTATTTTTGAAAAATTGTCTGATAAATAATCACCAATATTGCTAATATAAATTTTTTCGTCAGTATTTTGATTCTGTTGAGAAATGAATGTATTTCTCATTAAGATAACTTTCTCAGTAGGAAGAAGACTTGGATTATCTTGAATTTCTTCGAGTATATTCATGAGTGTTATTTATATGAAAGTACATAATTAATATATTCGTGAAATTCAAAATAAATGGATTGATTTTAAATCCAAAAATTAAAAACTTTGTGTCTGTAATATGATATGTTTTTGTCTTGATTTTTTATTGGTTGTTATAACATCGCTTGTTATTTTAAACATTCTTTCCACCATACTATCGACACTTTGTCTATTTAAAACTGAATTACTGTCTTGATCAGGCATTTTATTATAAACAAATCTGATACCATTTTTACTTGTTGATTTAGTTGCAACATCTGATAACATTTCAACCAAAGAATCCTTAATTTTATCAAATCCATATTCAGTATTAATGCGTATTCCTAAATCATCAATATAACCATGAACCCATTCATCCATTGTTGCTTGATATGTATTATAACCAATTCTAAATTCTTTAGATATTTCGAACTTATCAACAAAATCATAAATATTTGTTAATATTTTTGCTAATGGATCAGCAAGTTCATTTGCATCTGAACTATCAATCAGTTTGAGCAAGTTAATTGATCGTTTGAATAATTTTTGTTTCAATATTCCGTTTTCATCAACAAATTGATTAATAATATCAACTGCTTTTGTTACTGAATATTTTGAAATTAGATATTTGGCTGGTTTGAACATATCTTCAAGAGCTTCTTTTGATTTGACCTTACAATTCAATGGTGTTGCAAAAACATCAAATTCAATTTCAATAAAAGTTTCCAAATCTCTGTCTTCAATAACATTATCTGGATGCTTACCAATCCAAGATATTATATCGTTAAATTCTAAACCATGAGCATTTGTATATGTATTTTTTTCAACTAATTCGATAAATGTTCCAACTAATAACGAATGTTTTCTAATCTTTTCATCCTTGGCAGCTTTGATTCCAACATTTTTTAGTTCTTCCTGTAATGTAATATCTAATCCATCAAATTCCATATTGACATTGATTTTATATCCATATTTTGATAATTCACGAGCAACTTTAACAGGATGCTGCATACACTCGTTATATTTATTTTCAAAAGATACTAATTCATATTCTTCCAAATTGAATCTGATTTTACCATTGAAATAACTAAAACCAGGAGTTGATATTTTATGTAAGATTGGATCATATTGAGCTAAAAATTCTTGTTTTGAAGATGCTATGGCCTTATCGTCAATAAAATTATCTCGATCTTCTTCTGTAATTCTTAGTAATAAATTTGGTTCTTCAAGTAATAAATCATTTGTTGAACCATCAGCTTTTTGAGTTTGAATACAATATACTGATCGTATTCCAGTTTTACGAATACGTGCATTAAATTGTTCTATTTCATATCCGGAGAATGGCCCCAGATATATTGAAGCAAATAATATTTCCTTATCATTAATGTTAACAAAACCACCATCGTTTATGTCAACACCAACACTTAAATAGTTTGAGCAGAAAATTACTTCATAATCACCAACAGTATTGTTATCGTTTATTAATCTACAAATTTCTTGTTCAGTATTTGATCGCTTATAATAACCATACTTTAATGGTCTACCTAAAAGATGTTCAATCATTCCAATTATTTTTTCAGAATATATTTCACCCTTATTTGTAGGTAATAATAATCTGTAACCTTCCTGAAGTAACATGTAAGCATGATTTGCTAATCGTGTAATAGAATCTAATATATCATCACATATTAGAAATTCCATTGTTTTATTTAATGATTTTTTATTCACACGAATTATGTTGGCAATACTACCGAAGAAATAAGATTCTCCTGTTTCAGTTCCTGTGAGTAAACATAATTTTGCTGCAAATGGATCATTAGATGATATGAAAAATAATTCTTTAATTTTCTTAATCACATTAGCTGTGGCTTCAATTCTATATGAACTTGTGAACAATAAATGTGATTCATCTATGAAAATATAATCAAACATTTTTGATAATTTCTCATAATTTGAACGTGCGAATTTATCAAATGTTGTGACAGCATTGATTCCATATTCTATTAACTTAATATCTTTCGAACCATAATAACATTCAAACATTGACATTATTGATTCATCTGTTTCAATTTTGTTTTTAATTACAGATATGTAAGGTAATACAAGTAGGATTCGTTTACCATCTTTCGCAAGATTCTTGATAAACTCTGTTTTTCCAGTACCCGGTGGTGAAAAGATTATGTTTACTTTTGAATTACTTATTCCACCTTTACTTGGATTTAATAATATTGCTTTTTTGTCTGATAAATATTCGTAATTATTTAATTCAATATTCTTTTGAACTAATTTATTGTTTAACGATTGTTCAATTGCCTTTCTAATTCCGTTTTTGAAATTATCATCAACAACTTCACGTATTTCAGGATCAATTGATTTTATTATACCACATCTCTTTAGAATATCTAATCCAAATTTTGATGGTTTTTTACCATTACTAATTGCACAAGAATAAAATGAATTGATTTCTCCGATATTTTTACAACCTTTTGAATCAAGTAATGTATGTGCTATTGATAATCCGTCCTTTCCAAACAAAGATGCAAGAGTATTACAAACATTATAACGCATGTTGTAATTGATTGCTGATCTTGATAATGATGAAATATTTGATATGTCAACTCCTAAAGATACGAATTTACTTAAATCAATATCTGAAGGTTTATCATTTTCCATATCTGCAACATTAATAACTAACAAATCATTATTAATTTTGTCAATCATCTGAGTCTGAAATTTTGTCTTTCTTAAAAGAACATCAGTTATTGTTTTTTGATAATTATATCCATCAATTGTTTGTGACAATCCTAATCCAACATGTACATCAATAAAGTTATTGTTTATCAATGGACTTGGATCATAAGTTAAACGAATACCTGCTGTAATTCTTCTAACAACATTATCAAGAAATTTATTTTCAAAACCTTCAATGAAACAATCATTGAAAACTATTGAAGATTTATCCTTGTGTAATCTGTATAAAATATCATATATTATTGAGGATTTATGTGCATAATTTACACTGAACCAATACTTTGAGATGTATTCATTTTCAGCTGCTTTTATATACACATGATGTGGTGGGGCTACTTTGGTATAAACGTGAATACCTTTTCCAGATGCTGATTTACATATCCATAAAAACCAATGAAAATCTTGCAAATAATCATACATCTTTCGTTTTAACAAATCAATATTGCCATCCCATTCTTTCAAGTCAATATCAAATACTTGTAAACCATTCCATTTGTAATATTCTTCAGTTGATGGTCGAGTACCATCATATGTTAAATATATTTGTTGTTTGTATTGTTTTGAAATATCTTTTAACTCATCATTTGTGATTTCAAATAATAATTCTCCAAGTGTTCTTGTTGTATATACAAATTCATTATTCGCATTATTCGAATACATAGTCTTTAAACAAGTCACACTGTTATTTGAAATAAATGATGTTCGTTGATCATTCATTCCAGATAATAACAATACACCTAACATTTTGTTATTTATGACTTGATTCGTTACGAACTTTTCCAATATATTTCCACTATTCTTAGAAAACTCGTTTATTATATTGTCATTCTTTAATTCACTTGTACTATTAATATACTTGTGAAAACAAATATCAGCAAGTTTGTTAGACATATCAATATTCGATTCCATTTCGAATTTTTCATACAGATCAATATCATCAATTGTTTTATCAATTGAATATATTTCACGCATGTTCAATAAAATTTCTAACGAATCTTGTTTGAATGATAATATTTTATTTTTATAAGTGTCTAAGTATAGACCAATATTCGATTTTCTATATTCAAGTATTTTGTGAAATAAATTTAATGTTCCAATGTTTTGTTTTATTACTTCTTCGAATGTTAAAAAATTATCAATTGTTTGTATGTGATTTCTTTCAATTTCTGCTGAAAATTCATTCAAGTCATTCAAATCCTGAATTGTCTTTCGCATTAACCAATAATTATCTTTCTTTATGGATAAAACTTGTTGTTGATTAATTCTAAATTCTTTAGCATCCTCATCATTGACAAGACTATTTTTTATTTGTTGAATATCATCCTTAGTCAAAATTCTAACATCAACACCTTCAGGAGTTTCTAATTTTATGTTATCTCGGACTTCCTTTAATTTTTTTCTTGTTCTTGATTTGTTAAATTCAACAACATTTTCTTCGATCAATTTTTCAATTGATTTTTGATTACCATCTATATCTTGAGCTGTTAGTACTTTGCTTGACATATCTTAGATTTGAGATAAAAAAACGCGGATATTTGTTAATATATCCACGTTTTATAATTAATATAGACTGATTTTATATCCGAAAAATTATTATCAAATTGTCACAATACCCTTTCCAATTATTTGTAATTTTGAATTAACCAATTCATATGTGGTAGGTTTATCAATTGGTTTTAATTCAGATAAATCGAAGTAAATTTTATTGTCAGATGTGATTTTAGAATAAATTGTCTCATTAGTATCTGAACCTATAATTGATAAACTTGCTTCTTCCGTTAAATTTTCGAAATATATGTATTTGTTTTCAATTTTGAAAGATTCAGAAATCATTTCAATAAAAATCGGTTGATAAATGGAAACTAATTTTGTTACTTTTGGTGTTTCAATTATCGTGTTGTTAATGACATTTTCAAATACAACATTGACAGGAAAATTACTTTCAGGATAAACAATTTTATCTTGAATCAATGGATTAATTGCTGAAAGTAAACTTGTCCCAATTGTTGATTCTCTTTTCATCATTTTTTTATCAACCAAGATTTCTGTACTGACATTAATTGTTACATAATCATTTGTTTCAGTTGCGAACTCTTTTAAATTCAATGCAATATTGATTGGTAAACTCCAATCATCTTCGTTCGATATTCTCAATGTCCTAAATCCTAAAATTTCAGTACCATAATTTATGATATGTGAAACTTCAATATTTGACATTGTCAAACCAAAATAATCAAGTATTGATTGCTTAACTGTTTTGTTTTCAGTTGTTAATATTTTAATCAATAAGTAATGATTAGCATCAATAGATATTTTATTTAAGATAAAATCCGGTATTGGTTTTTCATCAATTAATGGAACAAATTCTGTTGGATAACTTGCAATATATCCTACTTGTGGACCATCAATTGTCACATCTTCATATGCAATTGTAGTTATTTGAACAAATAAAATATCATTCGTTTTTGGAATGTTCATTGAAGCTTCTTCTAACCAGAAACAACCATCAATTAGTTCTTTATTTCCAGTTGCTCTGAAATCATCAACTGTTAATAATCTGGAAATAAATACTTCTTCTGTCTTTGATGACTTTATTAGTACATGTATTCCGAATTTAGTGCTCCAATCAAATCCACGTTTCAATAAAATACCAACATTAAGTGATCCTAATGTGATTCCACTACCATACGTAGAATAAAATAAACCAGCATTTGAATAAGATTTATTTAAACGATGAGCAAATTCTCCTGAATCCCAAACAGTGGAATCTTCGCTTGTTAATTCAACATATTGGTTTATGTCTGTGTTTTGCTGAAGATTAACTCTGAAAAATTCTGATACATCATCGTTATCAGTTAATCTCAAAATACTGAAATCATTTATTCTATGGACTATCTTTTTCATATTGTGTTAAATTGATGTTACTGAATTTGTGTTGATTATTGTACAGTATTTTTCTTTGAAATCAATTAAATCACGAATATACATTTCCTGAATTGATGTTATTTCAAGATAATGTAAATATTTTCTTTTACTTTCCAGTTCAGAATATAATTCAACTATTTCTTCTTTGGTTAGTTTACTGATATTCATTTTTAAAACATCATAACTAATTTCATAAGAATCCAAATCTTTTTTAATATCCTCTAATGGTCGTTTATTGATAATCAATTCATCATTGGTAACTAATTCAAGAAATTTTATTTTATTATTCAACACACCAATTTCTTTTTTAACAACCACAATTGTTTTAGTTTTTCTTTCTTGATAAAAGAATAAACGTTTTCTAACAAAACAATCAATCAATTCATATGGTGTATCAAAAAATAAAATTGTTTTGCCATCTTGATCAATACAATTCAAAGTATTTTTGGTTATTTTTGAAAATAATTTCATATTCTGAAAAAACTTCCATTTGTCACTTGACAATGTTTGTAACCTTCCACGAGCGAATTTAATTATGTAACGAATTTTATTGTCTTGACTTAAATCAGTAAAATCAATTATATAATTTTTATCAATCAATGATTTCAAATGTTCTTCGTATTTTTCATAACTAACATCATATGGAAAATCAGTAATAGTCAAAACATCTTTTTCAAAATCCATATCATATTCACCAACACAATACCATGAATTTTTATTTCCATTATATAACATGTTTTCAGGTTTTATACCTTCAACAAATGGAACTATTGGTGTTATGTCAATATCAACATTACAAGTGCCTGATGATATTGCTTTTATGCAATTATCGATAATTGAATCCAAACCATATGAAAAACTACGATAAGAAAATCCAAATCCAGGAGAATTTGTTCTTATCAATAATGATAATGGAATTATTGGTAAGAAATATTTTGGTTCAACTTTGTCACCATCTTCAATAAGTTGTTCGAACAATTCAGAATCAATCTTAAAAAAGTCCAAATAAGGTGAAGGACGAATATGTAAATATCTCGGTGCTGTATCACATTTTGGAACTCTTAATGATCCAATTTGTCCTACAATTTCTAACGGAGCGTATTTGTAAATATGTGTTGAACCTAATTGAACAATTGTATTAAGCAAAGATGCATCACCATGATTGTAATGCATTTTCATTGCATCACCAATCAAAGATGGCATTTTTATTAATTTACGTTTAGATAAATCCCCAGTCATTGCAGCCCATATTATCTTACGAGCACCAACTTTTAAACCATCCATTAAATTTGGCATTGCACGTGTTTCAATTACGTACTTTGCGAAAGATAAAACTTCATGATTTAAAAATGATTTTGTTTGTCTCGGAGTTATTTCAACCGAATCTTTTTTATCTGCTTCCATTATGTTTGAATATTATATTGCTAAAAATGTTCTGATTCTTTCCCAAAATGATTTTTTTCTATTCATTTCTTCATGATAAACATTCACTAAATTCATGATTCTATCGTATTCTTCCTGTGAACAAAAAGTACCAATACTTCCGGGTATTCCTTGAGTTCCAGGTATTCCTTTCGCTCCTTCAACGATATGATTTTCCATATGTAAACTAATTAAAGGACACAAATCTTCCTTAAGATTTATATCCTTTAAATATCAATAATATGGATTGTTTTGTCTTTCACGAAATTATGGTAATTATTGTTGAATCCATTCTGGTTTTTCTGTTTTCGTATATTTCAACATATTTGATTTTTCTCCAATATAATAATTCCTATATGCTTTAACAACATCTTCATTTCTATATTGTTCAGGCATTGCTTGAGCAAATTTTGTTAACCCTATTTCAGTATAAAAAATATCTGAAATATAATCGTAACAACGTTCAATTATAGCACGAGTTTTATGTACTTTATTATAACGATAAGTATATTCATCACATAATGAAATACCTAAATTATAAAGCCACATAAGATTTTCATATGATTTACCAGCCCACAATACACATGGATGATTTTTATGCGTTGGTTTATATAAAAAATCTTCAGTATCGACATGATTTTGAATAACTGTTGACAAAATCTGAGCTGTTTCCAATATCATTTTCACAACATGTTTATCACAATGATAACAAGCTGCTACTTTTGGATCTAAATCCAATACAAATATGTTCATTATTTATTAATTATTAGTTGTTTATTTTTTCCGCAAAATAAAAAACACCATACCAAGAAAAAACAAAATATTTGATTATTTCGTAATTTGTTGGTTTATACGGAATACCGATCATTCCTTGAATAAGATATAAAATACACATCATTATCATTGAGAGGAATGCTCCCAATAACCATATGATAAAAATCATCATGCAAATTGCTTCCATAATTATTATATCTATCATATTTGAAATTTATCGTATACTATCCAAATAAGTTCTGGAGTTAATTCGAAATGTTTTATTATGACTTTATGAAATTCAACAATCATTTTTTTCATTTCGCTATTGGTCATTGGTGCTTCAGGATTATCTTTTCTCATGAACATTAATGCACCAAGTTTTGCTGCTGCAAATGCGAAATTTGCACCATCTGATGTATGCATTACAATAGCATGAGTCTTAGCGTATTTTTCAACCCAATATATTCCTGGTTTAACAGTTTGATCATGTGATAATTGATTATCCTGAATAAATAATGCATCAAGATTATTTTTATAACATAAATCAATTGATTCATCATCAATGTCCTTAAGACATTCAAAAGTTATTAAATCTCCGTAAACATCTTTGAAAATCATTGAAAAAATAACGTCCCACCCTTTTGCGTAGTCGTCATCAATTAAAATTATTTTTCTCATTATGTGTGATTATTATGTGTGATTATTTAATATGGTGTAGCAAATAATTTGCAATCAAAACATGACATTGTTTTAATCATACTTGAAGAATCAAGTGCAATACAATCAATATCAGCAATATGATATGGACATAAATATCCTTTTTTTATGTATTCCTGTTTTAATGGAATTTCAACAATTTCGTTTTCTTCAGAATTTGAAGTTGAATTTGATTTTGTCATTATTATATGGTTTATAAAGTTTATCGAATAAATACACTCTTGTTTTAAGTGAATCAACAAAAACAGTATCTGCACGATCTTTAAATATTATGCGATAATGAATTGGATTTTGACAATCACCTTTATGAGTTATTGTATATTTTCCATCACCAACCTGAAATCTAATATATTGGCAATTTTCAATTTTGATTACTTCGTAATCTTTTAATCCATATCTTTTTGGTGTTGAAAAAGGATATGTACTCATAGTTGTCAATACTATTACGTTAGCAACTAAAACACAAAGTATGATTCCCATACTTATGTTGATAAAAAGATTTTGTTTCTGCATATGATTTTTTGTTAATTGGTTAAATATCGTCTAATGTTTCTCGTTTAACAATTTCAATAGCATCAAGAGCATATACAATATAATGTGTAGAATGTTCAAGTTCAGGACTATTATGGTCAATTGTATGATCATAACCATATCCTGATAGTATTTCGAATACAATATTGCCATTACCAATAGTTTTAACTATTTCAGCAATAATTTCCGTATCTGTTTTGAAATCATTTAATAAATGAATTGTAAATTTATTTTTATCTTCTGTGAAATTAAGTTTATCAAGAAAAAGTAATAGCATTTTTTTATCAAATGTAATACTTTCATTCGAAACGTTATTTTCTAATTCCAATCTACATGTGTAGATATAATCACCATAACCGAGAGCATCTGCTTTTATGTCAGAAAAATACAAACCAAATCCAGCACCAGAATTTCCTGATGATTTACCCATTTTTTTGAATGAAAATTCATCAAATTTATGGGAGGATCCATGATAAGCTTGAACTATCATACGTCATCTTTATGTTCGTGAATATAATCTATTTTTTTCTTTTCAATAGAAAATTTTACTTCTTCAAGTAATCTTTCTGAGAATTGTAATCTTCTGATTTTATTGTTGTGAAGATAAATTATATATATAGGATCCATTTCTATAATATCCTTAATAGGACTACCTGCGTATTTCCCAAACCAAATGATAAAATTCCAAGAATAAACTGTTGTTGTTCTTTCATTAGGATTTTGAGTAAATATTATTTCTTTTGGTGGAAGATTTCGTATTTCCTTTTCAATAAAGTTTTCTTCTTCAATGTTTTCTTTTTCGTCTTCAATTTCAGGTTCTTTAACTTCAACAAGATATTCTTTTTCCAATTCCCTTAAAATATTTTCCTTACGTTGTTTAACTAACTCAAGTAATATTTCACGAGTTATTTCAATATCATACATTGCATTATGTAACTTTGATTCATCAATTAAAATTAATAATGCTTGAGCAATAGTCATCAATTTAAAATTTTCAAATTCCTGACGAAATTCTTCAAAAAATTCAGTTGCAACAACCATTACATCAAGAATATTACCCCAAAAGATTGAATTATAAAATTCATCTCTATTTCGTAACCAAAATTGTCTTAAGAAATCATTATCAAAATTTGCATTGTAACCGACAAAAGTTAATTTATCTTTTGGATTAAATTTGTTAACATATTTCGATAATATTATTGTCAAAAAATTAAATACTTCTTTTTCAGGAGTATATTGCATAATTTGTTCCAAAGTTACATTTCCTTTTTCTAAGGCTTCATCAACTATGACACAACCTTCGAATGGTCTAACTTTAAAATCAAACTTTTCTTTAATTATTCCGTCAATTTCTATTATTCCAGATATTTGATGAATACCATTTGAATAACAATCAGTACCTGTTGTTTCCAAATCAATATATAATCTTTTTATCATTGAGTATTTTTTTAGTCTTCTATTGTATCTGATAAGATTAATTCTTTTCTTTGATCAGTTGATTTATTAAACCATGTGTTCACTGCTTCTCCGTCTTCAATAACATTATAACTGAATTGAATTAATTTTTGTTGACGAAGCATTTGTTTGTAATCTTCATCACATAATCCTCCAAGGCCTTTTGTATAAATTATTTCATAACCTTTAAGATTATTTGAATCTTTTTCAAAATCTTCGAGTGAATAATAATATTTCTTCTGAGTTCCTTTTTTCGAAGCATAAACAATCGGACTTAATGCACGATATATTCTATTTTGAATAAACAATTCAGGAAAATGTTTCGCAAAGAATGCAAGTAATAAACCACAAATATGATGACCATCATAATCCATATCTGATGCGATTATTATTTTAGCATATTTGCAATCTTTCATATTCTTTTTTGGTTCGTCAAATAAAATACCCAAGCAAGCTATAACTTCTCTTAATTCTTGATTTTCAAGAATTTGTGTTTTCTTCAAATTAAATGTATTCGTTATTTTTCCTCGAAGTAAATAAGCTGATTGAAATAATTTATGTGAATGCTTTCTGAATCCATTACCTGCAGAATTTCCTTCAAACAACCAAAGTTCATTGTTATTTGAATTTTTATTTGCACATTGGATCAATTTAACTATTTTCGTTGTTTTTATTGTTGCATTAAGTTTGCGAGTTTCTTTCTTTTTTTCTTCAGCATATTTAATTTCGTAATAATCCTGAAGTGATTTAAAAATTTCTGAATCTTTGAAACTATTTAAAAATTCCACAGACAAATTTAATGTGAACTTATCAATTTTGGTTGTTAATTGTTCTTTTGTTTGTGAATTGTATGTAGGATTAACTATTGAACAATTTGCGAATATCGATATGCGATTAGTAATATCTTTTTCAGTAATTAATTCCATATCTTTTTCAGCACAAAGAAGTAGAATTTTTTCAACAATTTGTTTTTCTAATTTTTTTATGTGAGTTCCTACTGAACAAATTCCACCATTAACAAACCCAACATTACATCCTATGTTTGGTAAAACAATAATGATGTCTTTTCGATTTCTAAATTCTTTTATTTGAAGAGATTGTTCAGGATTCAAATATAATTTCACATAATCTTGGAAATTATCAAAAATCCATGTTGAATTAAGTTTTCCTTCAGCTATGTCAGATTCAAAATTAATTTTTAATCCTGGATTTGTTGCCGCAGCATCAATACATCGTTTTTGAATAATTCTTATTGTTGAAAGAGAAAGGTTGTCAAGTTCAAATCTATCAAGATCAATCAAAAATGATATTTGTGTACCATGACTTGTTGGACTATTTGGTACTTCTTTTTTGATAATATAACCTGAGTTTGGATATTTTTCAAAATCAGTTGAAATTTCTCTCATATTATTTGACCAATCAATACTGATAGAATTTTTTCCATCAGCTGTTTGAACAGTAAATTGTTTTGAAAAAATATTTGTTAATTTCGAACCTAATCCGTTTGTGCCTACAACATCTCTGTCTTGACTATCATCATAATTGCTTGATGTTCTCAAATGTCCAAAAATAAGTTCAGGAATATATAAGCCAGTTTCCTTATGTTTTATTACTGGAATACCACCGTTATCTTTTATTATTACTTGTCCTGATGTGTATACTTTAACATCAATCTCAGTTATTTTGAATAATGAATCTTTCCTGCGATGTTCATCAACAGAATTTGAAAGCACTTCATCAATAAGTTTTAATAAACCAGCATTATATGCTGTATTTTTTACAGGAATTATTTTATTTGTTGATGGTTGATATAATAAATACTCAACAATTTCAGTCTGCATTGAACCAACCCACATTCCTGATCTCTCAAGTATGTGAGAAATTTCATCTTTAATTTGATATTTGCTTTGAAGATTTTGAGTAATTTTTGCTACTTCTTCCATTTGATTTTATTTATTTTGAATATTATTTTTAGACTTGATATTTATATCCATTATATATATAATATATTAAAAGAAACCCCTTTCAAAATAAATTGAAAGGGGTTTTCCTTGAGTATTTAATTTTAGTTTTTATTTCATTCAGGAGCTGATACTTCCATGATTACCCATTCATCAACACCCGATAAGCTTACACTTACTACTTCTTTCGGATATTCAAGTCTGATTAATCTTCTGAGTCTTTGCCCTTCTTTCATATCTATTTCACTATATTCTTCTTCACCTGAATCACCATTCTCTCTTGTTGAGAAAATCAATTCATTATCAGATTCTTCATCAAGAGTGAAACTATTTTCACGTTCCATTATTGTTTTGATTCCTTGAAAAATTGATGTTAAAGCCAATGGTTTTGGTGTTTCAACAACTGGTTCAACAACTGGTTCAGCTTTGAATTGATTTTCATATCTTTCTTTAACTCCATTAACCCATTTGCGTACGTAAGGAACTAAATCATCATAAGATGTGTCAAAAGGATAATTTTTTGAAAATACATCATTGAAATTATAAAATTCTTCAGCTGAAGCATGAGTTTGAAAATTATCAATCCAATCTCCAAGTTGTTCAAAATAACTTCCAAATGCTTCAATTAAATCATCTATACTTGCTTGTGGTTCAGAATCATATTCAATTTTACAACCACAAACTGTTTCAGCCCATTCAGACATACTAAATTCATCAAAACTGTCTGAAAATGGATAACCTTCATTCAAATCAACATCACTTGTTTCCCATGTATTTGTTAAATAATAATACCATGTCAATAAACCACTGAAAATTGTTTTTAATTCTTCAGGAGCAACAAAAGCACGATGTTTTTGATATTCGAGTTGATTTTCAATTAAAGCAGAAACAATAGAATAACAAATATGAGAAAAACTTTCTTGTCTATAAAGTTTTGGAAACAAACTTGATACAAATCCATCAACTATGTTGTAAATATTATCATATTCCTTATAACCTTCTGTAATTCCTTCAGTAATGGTTAATGGTTTAATAGCTCTATCGAATAATGCTTTTACTTTTTCATTTGGAATTGTAATTGTTCCAATTTCTGTTTCAAAAATAAGATCATTATCTAATGAATTGAAATATGGTTGATAAAAATCATCAGGAATAT